>Ga0209348_1000651_pt1 | contig 17729 bp, 24 predicted proteins | sample ETNvirenome_2_30_FD_184065 | JGI IMG/M metagenome (GOLD analysis project Ga0209348, IMG submission 184065) | Marine viral communities from the Pacific Ocean - ETNP_2_30 (SPAdes) (version 2) | ecosystem: Environmental > Aquatic > Marine > Oceanic | place: Pacific Ocean | collected 2013-06-22
TTTCGGGTTCTTTGATAATCCGAACGGAATCACCCATTTGCGCAATTTCACCAAAGTAGTCGTTATTGGTGATTGCTTCACAAACAGCGGCCTTGCGGAAAGCGACCTGCACCTGTTTGCTGTAAATTACGGGCGAAAAATTACCGTTAGGAAGATTACCATACCCGGCAGCGGTTTTGAATGCCATGATATTATCTCCTAGTTAGCATTTTACAGATGCAAACTCACCAGACTAATCAGAGGCTGATTCGCTATGGGTGCGTATCATATTTAGTTGGCCGACCAAATATTCAACGGGCCACGCTCGTCAGGTAATCCATAAGACTGTAGCGTTTGCGGTGGGATGTAAGCAGGTAGCGAACCCACTTACACCTAAGTTGACTATAGTTATACTAAAAAATATCTATTTGTCAACACTTTTTTATCGGGCTGAACCCGATATATCATAGATAAACTTTCCTGAACGGATAGCATCCATAATTTCATCAGAACGCTTTTCGTATTCTTGTGCAGACATACGTTGAACTTCTGACTCTTTTAGATAAGAAGATGCCTCATTCTCTTGCGGCTTGCTTCTAGTATTCTTTGATGTGACAGCTTCTGCGGCGTTTCCTTTTGACTTTTTCTTAGTTGTGATGTTTCTGTCAGATTTGTACAAGTCAATAGCACGGGCAGCAGAACGAGCATCATTGTCGTTCTCATAGAGTGCTTCCTGTACCCACTTAGGCTGTTCGTCAGCCCACTCGTGAAAGTCATCACTATCCCTAATCTCGTCAAAGTCAGGATGTAGTCGCATTAGTTCTGCTTCTGCTTTTTCTCGCTTGGCGTTGAACTGCATTTCATCCACTGCCTTAAACTTGTCCTCAAGTTCTTTAGATTGTTCTTGAGCCTTTTTGGCAGCAATAGTTTCAATAATAGCAGCAACATCTGGATATTCCTTTGCCCAAGCCTCTAGGTCTTCATCTGACTTTGGCAGTTGCATTTCTTTGCGTGTAGCAGTGTCAAGCTGCGATTTTAATTCTTCCAGTTGTTTTTGAAACTCACGCTCTTTTTCTTGTGTATGACGACGCAAGTCACCATAGCGTTTCTTAAATGTCTTTTCTTCAGATGAGGCAGGTTCTTCCTCTGTTTCTCCAACCTCACCGTTTTGTTCTTTTATAAGCTGTTCAAGTTCTTCTTCTTCTTTCTTGATACGCTCATCGTTACTATAGGGCTTTGATACAAATGCCTTAGTTTCTTGCGGCTTCATATCTTCAGCCATGATTGTGTCGTTCATAGATTTCTCCTATCTGGGGCCATCGTAGCCATGCAGGGGGATGGGTAGGCCAGTTAATCTAGCTGTTTAACGTGCTGCTAGTCCACGTTTGCGAGAAGCACCTTGTGGCGGCTTCAAGCGAATTTGTTGCATTAGGTCAGGGCCAAGTAACTTTGCAAGTACGCGACCTTCTTGTGTACCCATAAGACGACGAATATCATCTTTCTCTTCTTCAGAAAGCGACATATAACGCTCTCTAATTAGTGCAAGTAACTCGTCCATAGTTCTTCATTCTCCGATAAATTGCTGTGGCATATACGCCAGGAATAATTACTGCGAGACCAAACAAACCTTTTGCAGTATACTTTTTATTAATGAACGCTTCATACACATCCTTAACAACGGATGCTGACCAATCTGATTTGGCAACAAGATTATCTGCAACCCACTTACCCCAGATATCATATCCCTCTTGCCACATGTTAGATTGTTGACGATGCCACTTACGAAGTTCTTTGATTTCAGTGATGGTCATCTGATTACGCTTCCATGATGCTGTGCAACAGTATGTTCCTGATGGCTCTGGGTCGCCGCCACCACCATCTTCACCAGCACGAGATTTGTCGCCGGGGCTACTAGCCTGAGTGCTACCAGACTGCTTCGCCATTTCTTGACGATTTCGTTCTGCGCGTTCTGCTTCTTCCCTACGGGTTGCTTCTCTACGCATAGCGTCTGCTTGACGCTCAATAGCAGCATCACCCGAAGAACCACTCTCACGAAGTTTTTGACCTCTGGCTGTTGTTACCGCACGACCTGTGCTGCGACTGGTGACAGGCCGACCTGAACTATCTGTTACAATGTTACTACGACCTTCTCTTGCAGAAACTCTGTCAGCTTCATCTGTATCTGTTTGACTTTGTTGACGGCGACTTTCCTCTGCAATGATTGCCTCTGCACGTTCTCTATCAATTTCTGCCTGACGTGCATCGCTAAAGTCGCGGTCTGCCATAGCATCAATCTCAGCCGGAGTAAGAGAAGGACTATCATCGCGGTCTGCCATAGCTTGAACTTCAAAAGATGTGAGAGGTGTAGTCTGTTGCCGTTGCCTACGTCTTTCGTCTTGAAGTATTCTTTCTTGAGCAGGAGTAAGACGCATACCAATTTCTCGTTCAAAATCTGTTGGACGTGCCATTGGAGTTGACATTTCTACAGGGCGTTCTATAAGAGATGTTGTTCTACTCATAACACTACTGCCGTCATTACGAATTGCAAGAGTATCTAAATTTCTAGCTGGTTCAGAAGCTAGTGTTCCATCCCTTTTAAACCTAAATAAATCATCCCCAATTTGTGCATAACGATTAGAACGCCGACCTTCAGCATCTCTAAACGCACCACCCATATTTGCTACCGTAATAACTGGAACTTCTGAAATGTTTTGCACTGTTGTTTTTGGCGCAGCAAAGGGTTCCATGCGTGTTGAATCAGATAGACGTTCCTCCGGCCCAGTAAGACGGGTACCCGCAGGGAAACCAATCCCCATTGGGTCAAGACGTGTGCCATCTGCCGTTGTCGTTTGTCCGAACAAACGTGCAATGTCACCTTCTGTTGCAGCACGACCCGTGCCTATCGGTGTGGAACGCGAACCACCCGCCATAATAGGACTTGCTGCACGTGGTGCAGTAGTTGTAATACTAGCACTAGGCAATGGTCCAGTCCCAATACCATCAGCAGTTCTAGGCGTTGCCATACGTGCAGCTTCACCTGCGACTACACCCTCATAGTCAATGTCTGCTGGAGTTGGTGCTGCTGTGGATTGTGCGGTTGTGGCCTCTTCTCTCTCTGTCTCTGCTTGCACCATTAGTGCTTCAGACAATGGTTGATTTTTATATTCTAAACCTAAGTCTTCGTATATTTCACGAGCAGCATTATTTTCCAATTCTTTCCTGTTGCCACCAAAGCCTAGAAATCCTCTATCTAATCCCGCTGACTGATTAATCTGTTGATTAGCTGCGTCAGTATAATTAAATAGTTGATTAATGATTTCCGTTGTTTCGGGGCTTGTTCTGTTTTCTTTTAGCTGATTAAACAAATCCCGTGACATGGTTGCTTGTTTACCATCACGTGTAAGTGAAACACGGTCTACCCGTCCTGTCAAGGCTCCAAGTATTCCCGGAGCAGAAGTTCCACTGGAGTCATAAGACACTTCATAAGTTGTGCCACCAAATATGCGACCGTTTGAAACTGTACCGCCAAATACTGTAGTCGCTGCTGGCGCAGTGCTTGGCTCATCTGATGGGTCATCTTGTTGCACAGATTGTGCCGGAGCCTGCACTGGTTGTTCTTGTTGCACAGGGTCTTGTTGAGCATCTACTGACTGTAAAGTATAACCCGGTGGAATTGGATACAGAGGTTGACCATCAATAAACGGTATCTGAAGGGTTTGGCCTTGCGCATTAACGTACGTTCTAAACTCTGTTTCAACACGCGGCACAAGCTGCTCTGCTGTAATTAGTTCACCAGTTTGTTGCGGCGACTCAGCGATTGCATAAGGGCTTGCAATGCGTTGCTGCACAGGTGCGGTTTCTTGGAGTTGTACAAACCCAGTAGGTTGTTGTCCTTGCAAAGAGGTGTATGGCTGAAGTTGTGGTACAAAACCACCAACCTGCATCTGCATAGGCTCATCATCCATAATTAAGTCATCTATGTTAAACGGGACACCAGCAGGAATTGTAGCTTCGTCTGCGTTACCCATCTGTCCCATCGCTTCCATACGTGCAAGGCCAGCCTTTGCCTCATCTCGTAGTGCCATCATTTTGTCTAGTCCATGATAGCGAACAACGTCGGCTGGCATGACAAACTCGCCCTCACTGAGTTGGGCAGGAATGTCGTCACGCACTTCTTTTTGCAGGGAGCCTACTGGAACATCATTGCCTGATACGGGGTCTGTTGTCCCTCCTTCATCCATGAGGCCACCCTCGTTAAATAGTTCCATTTGTTTCTGCATTGAAACATCTCCACCTTCGCTAAAAGTTCTAAGTTTGCCGTCTCTGGTTCTTACTGCCATTTCTCTCAGTTGGCTCATAGTAGGCTTTTGTACATTTTTTGCTAAAACCAACGGACCAACTTGTATAACTTCATCTGCTGAAAATACTGGACTTCCCGTAGCTTTGTCAAAGAAAGCACTGCCACGATATGGATTCATACCTACCTGTGTCCACTCAGGAGATTTGTTTGCTAATATTTGTCTTGCTTCATTTTGCAAATCGTATGGGTCTTCAGGTACGTAATCCCCAAAGATACGCGCAATAGTTGATTTGCCAAAAGGCTTGTCCTCTCCTGCTGGTGTAGTTCTTTTACCTCTAGCAATGTTGAGAGCTTCTTTAGACTTTGAGCCAAAGCTAATATCTTTAAGTCTAATAGCTTGTCCAAAACCAACAACAGAGCCAGCATCTTTGGTGCCATCGTGAATAGAAACAACCCAAGTGTCATAAGTATTGTACGCGGGTATATCTAAACGAGATGAAACTTTTTGTCCCGCCTTTAAGTCAAAACCTTTTACTCCAAGAACGCCAAACTTTCCTGCCTTCTTGCCTAAAGAACCTGTCAACTCAGTGACTGTTGGCATATCTGGCATATCCTCTGCAGAATATTGTTTTGAGTCAGGAATAGCATCTTTAATTCGTTGTCTTGCTTCTTTAGATGTTATTTCTCCCTCAAACAAATCTTCTGCAGCCCGTCGTGAAGCCTCTGGGTTTACCTGTCTTTGATTTTCTGGCAGACGATTTTTATCTTGCCAAACTTTCATGCTTTCAGGGCTATCTAATAATTTCTCAGCCTCTTCTACATCTGCCTTCCGAAATGCTTTAGTAGCTGTGCGTAGTCCCTTACCAGCCAAATCACCTACGCCCGGAATAATACCAAGAAGACCAGCGGTTGCCTCAATACCTGCACCAACATAATCTTTTTTATCTAGTGCATCTGACGTGCGCTTGATGGCTAATGCTTCTCCAACGCCCGGAATAAATTCCGCGCCAAACATTGCTGCGTCTTTTACATTGTCTTTTGATAATAGCTTATCTGTTTGTTCGCTGGATGGCACATCTCCACCTTCGTTGAAGCCAACAAATCCAAAGGGAGTTCTAACACCAAAACCTAGTCCCAACATACCAGGTTTTTTTCCCATCTTTTCTGGATTTTCTAAAAGTTCATTAACAGCATCTTGATATTTTAAATTACTCTCTGGGCGCGTACTCCCATGATACACACGCAAAAGACCGTTGTGGTCCGTAACGCCAAGTGCTTTTGCTTCTCTAATTTTTTCATCAAACACAATATCTGCAAATTTTTTATAATGTTTTTCGTGGTCAGCCCTATCAATATTTCCAACTTTTAAACCACCAAACGTATTTCTATCTTCTTGTGTTGCTTCTCTTGCAGTTGCTATACCTTGTTCATTATAAAATTTAGAGGCACCTTGGTCTAAGTTTACTTTATTTTTTCCTTGCGCTACCAACTTCGTATAGTATTCTTGCTCATCCTCAGATAATTTGCCACCACCTTTTAAATATTTATCCACTGCATTTTCAAGACTACTGTATGTTATTTGTCTTGGACCAAAAGCAGAAGAGGGTTCTGTAGCACTTTCTTTGACAGTAAAAATATAAGGCCAGCCATCAACATCTTTAAATGCATCCACTTCATGCGACTCAATAGCGCGAATAACTTCTTTACGTGAATGATTTTTAAATATTGACATCTTGTGTTACCACATCATTTTTTAGCTGCTGCATCTTTTTCAACACGGCTATTGCTCCCTGTGAACGATACAATAAGATTTCATTGTCTGCTTGTTCTAATGACTTTTGTTGTATAGTAATTAAACTGTCTATGTAATTACTGAAGTGGGGCCACTGCTTGCTGTTCACCAGCGGCTTCAACTTGCTGAGTAGTTCCTTGTCCATTTGCACTAAATCCTTGCTCACCAGGCACAGGTGCTTGCCCTACACCAATTGTGCCACCCCCTGCACCAGTTGGGTCTGTTGGGTCAGCGCCAGCAGGTGGTTGCTGCTGATTTTCTGCTGGGGCTTGAAAGCCTTTGAGAAGTTCAGCTTGAAGAGCAGCCTCATCCATATTGTTAGTAACCTTGTCGGGGTCAAGGTCAAGTGATTTTGCAATCTCACGAATAATATATTGAAACTTAGCGAATGGTGCCAAAGCAGGATTACTTGCTACACCAAGGAATTGCATCAGTCTCTGACTACGAACCTCGTTAGCCATTAGGCTTTCTGTACCTCGTGCTTTTACTTCAAGGTCGCCTTTTATATCAGGGTCAAAGTCAAACTGCATGTTAAAGCGGAAGAAACCTTCACCAAGTGGACGCAGAAGATAGTCATCCACGTTTTTGATAACACTCTTTGTGCCACCAGCAGCGGCGTTCATCAGCATAGAAATACCACTGGCGGTTCGCCCTACGCCCTGCACACCTGTTTGTCCATGTGCGTACGACGGAAAGCCTGTACTTTCGTCTGCCAGCACACGTGCCTTGTCAAACAGCATCATATTTTCAGAGGACACATTTGGAAACTTTGTGCCGAAGATAGCTTGGCCCGGTGCGCCACCCTGACGACGGAAGACCTTTCCCGGATATAGAGACAAGTCTTGCCCCGGTACTAAATTAGTCTCGTCCACTTCTACAATCAGGTTGCCTGACAGTACAGCATTGTCCACAGCCATACGCATAAAGCCATTCATCAGCGTCTGCGTGTCGTCCATATTTTCTGCAATGCCTACACCAAAGAAGCTGTATGGATTAAGTTCGTATGGTGATGCGTGGTATGGTATCTTTGCTGGCTTGAATGGATTTAGAACAACACGCAGTAGTCGGTCATTACAAACCCAGATGTTTGCTTGCAGTTCATCAAACTCTTTTAGTTCTTCTGGTATCTCAACATCATTGTCTTCCAACATACCTGTGTCAATAGTACCCCAGTATTCCAGAACTTCAAACCTATCAATGCCATGCTCTGGCGCATAGTCTGCGAGGTCATCTTCCCAATATTTCTTAGTGTAGTTTTCGCCCATGCTAATGACTTCATCAATAACACTGCTTCTAAAATACGGGCGACGTTTCAAGGAGCGAAGTTGTGTGCGCGACATTTTGTGTCGCTCAATAACAAACTGCGCCTCGTCCATGTTGTTTGCATCTGGGTCAGGATAAAAGTTCCAAACAGATACATGTGACACTTGTGGTATTGTTTTGAAAAGCGGGTCGTAGTCCCCCTCATCATTCCAGTTGGGATACTCTTTGTCAATAGCAAATGGCCCTTTAATTACCCCTGTGCCAAACAGAGACATTTCAAAAGCTGTGCTACGAAGATGCTTGTTTGCACCTGACTCTTCTAGCTGGTCGTGAATTTTTTTCTGCATTGACTTTGCAGCAATCATTGCAGGACTAAAAGTTATTGCCGTTGGCGTTTTACCTGGTCCCTCTTCCAAGTTTTCTAGGTCAGATAGTTTTTCATCTAGTGGACCCAGCATATCCATCAGTGTCTTTTGTGTGGCACCCTTTGGAATATCGCGCCCGTCACCCTCAAAACCATACGGACTTTCCATTTGGTCTTGTAGCTGTGGAGGTTTTTGCGGGTCAAAGTTTACATCTGCCACTACACCTTCTGGTAGTTCTGTTGGCTCAATGGAAAGGGGAAACCTGTTGTTGGCAAATAGAACGTCAACAATCTGACCGTATGCAGCCAGCGTCTTGGTTTTTGTTACCTTAATAAAAACACGAGACTTTTCAGCCTCTGTAAACTGCACGTCAGGTCCGTACAAACCCCTATAGTTTCTATAAGCGCGTGTCCATCTTTCTTCATCTTGATAACGATAATCTTCTGCGCGTCTGTACGAGTCATGTACATGGGCTATCAAAGATGATATTTCAACATCAGTAACATTTGTATCGTCGCTGTCCTCTAGCGAGATAGCATCTGTCTCCATAGGGATTTCTTCTTCAGCCATTATATTTCCTTTGCTCCTACTACGGTGCATTCATAGTTGACAGATTTCCAATTTCCATCTGGTGGTATGCCTTCGTGTATAGCTTGCGCCTCAACACATTGTGTCTTTTCATCAAACCACTGAACAGATTGTTCAACGCAGGTGTGACTATCCAAACATACTGTCAACATCAAAGACCAGATAATTTCCATACTAATATCCAAACGTCGAGTCGGCTACTCTCATACCTGTCGATGGTCTGCCCGTGGGGTCGTAGTCAAAAATAGAGAACCTGGGTCGGGACATAATGCCGTACCGTAAGGCGTCATACAAATGGTCCTCAGATTTTGTATCCACATCTTCTGGATTTTTCTTGTCCAGCGGGATGGACGGTAACTGACTGATGACATTTGTGCAGCTACTGAAGAATACAAGTCTAGGCTCCTCTGTAAAATCATCTGTTTGTAATCGTCTGTGTAGTTCGTTTTTACCGGCTACACGACTGCCTCTACTACGGTCTGATGGACGCCAGCGGCATCCTCTGTTAATCATTTGCTCCGCAAGAGAAGGACCAGTATCGCCACGCTTGTGCCAAAGACTACTGTCCAAAACACCATACTTAATATTTCCATCTTCAGCCTCTACCTCAAGTATCATGTCAGCCAAGTCTGTGGCGAGGACTTTACTGACGTATAATTCTCTATATACGATAAGTTGCTCGTCAGGCGCAACTGCAAACCAAAGAACGCCAGAATAGCTACCGTAGCCATAGTCACAGGCACGAAACTTAACCCAGTTGCTAGGGATATGGAAAGGCTCAACAACGTGAACATTCCTATCAAACTCAGTAAACGCCGCGCCTTCTTTGATGTCCCAATCGCCTTGAAGAAGTTGACGCCTCTGTTGCTCTGGGAGAGAGAGAAGCATGGCTTCGTAATCCCCTGCGTCCGCAAGGTATGGGTTATCAGAAAGTCTTGCTGGGATAAAGCGTCTCTTAAATAAAGGTTTTCCTGCTTTGCTATGCCCAGCGGGATATTTAAGTGCCTCTCCTGTTTCAATATCGGTTGCATCAAACGCTCTATTATACGGGGCAGGGTCAATAAACATCTTCTTAACCCAGCCATGACCCCTACCACCGGGGTTAGTTGTTGCCCTCATAAAAATAGGCAAGTCAGGTGCAGTGGACCGTAGACGACTTCGCATGTAGTTCCATGCATATGGTGTGGCCCATTGTGTCAGTTCGTCAAAGCCTATCCAGCTAAACGCTAGACCCTGATAACGCAAGACATCCTCATCCCTGTCTAGGTAGGACATCCACAATCTCGCGCCAGATGGCGCAGTCCACTGCATCTTCCGCTCTGACCATTTGATACCCGGCCAGATTTTTGGGTACAACTCCTGCGACTTAAATATCAGTTCTCGCAGTTCTTCCGTTGTATGTCGAAGAAGCAATCCACTAAACTGAGGATGCCCCATGTAACGAAGTGGGTCAGCCAGCATGGCGTAACTCTTACCACCACCGGCACTACCACCGTACAAAACCTCTCGCTCACTCGCCGCTAGAAACTCTGTCTGTGGCCCTTCGTTTGGTTTAAATAAAACATTAGCATGTTCTTCAATGCTAGATGTTTCACGTGTAACTTGTTTTATCTCAGGCTGTTGCTTTTTTGCGCTTTGCGCCAAGTCTTGTTTCTTCGATTTCCTGCGCTTTGGCAATTGCCTTTTCCGCATATTCTGCCCACTTGCGGAGGCTTGCAGCTTGGTTCTTACGCTGTCGTTCATGTGCTAATCTTTTACGTAGCCCAACATGTGATATGTATCTTCCAGAATTTGCTGACAACCAATTTGCCACCTCCCTGTAGGAATATCGTTTCACATGTTTCCGTGCAGTCTCAAGTAAATCTAACTCTGTAGCTACTGGCAGAAGTATGTCGGGGTCGTTATCATCTGCCTCGTAACCAAATGGTATTGTTCTAGCTATGCGTGGGACAGGAACCCACTCGTCCTCGTCCTTTAAATCGGTGGGCTGCGGTAGCTTCCATTTTCCTGCTGTTCTGCTCATTCTCTACTGGCCTAGCAAATACTGTTCCGCAATCTCTGCAGACGCGCCTTTTGCGTCCTTGTCTTCTCATATTTTTGGTAAAACAATTTGGACACATATCATTCTTGCGTCCCTCCTTGATACCGGCGTTCCAATCAATAAACTTCATCGTCTTCTACAGGTGCTTTGGGTGGCATAAGCATAACACCACCCGACGCTTCCACCTGCATCTTCTCTGTCTTCACAAGACCTACACGGTCAAGCAATTCTTTTGCTGCAACCATCTTATCACGGATGCCAAGTTCAGTTGGGTCATACAATGCGCCTGTCATTGCCATCGCGGCTTTGGGTGCGTTACGCGCCATATACATTTGTGTGGCCTCAAGAATTTCTTCTTTCAATCCTTTGACAATCTCTGTGGTAGAACTGGTGTCAGAGTATCCTGCGAGTTTTTTGGCGGTAGCCATATTGCCACCTGCCTCATCAAACAGCACATCAAGAAAGACTTGTTGTTTACCTGTCAGTTGTCTAGCCATTAAACTCTCCGTGATGCATAGCGTGTGCGAGTTTTGTTGCCCGTGATTTTACCTGATTTGCCCACCTGCTGTCAAGCATTTCTTTTGCCGCTACGTCAAATTTATCTTCGTGAATAGCTGCCCACATTTTTTTAAACTTAGACAGTCGAGGCACCCCTAGATTAAACGCCATGTCTACAAGTACAAGCTGACGTACAGCGTCTAACCTGTCTACGCAAGGGTGCGCACGTAACAGTTCTTCTTCGACAATCTGTACGTCATTCTGTGCGAGGTATATAGCATCAGCTTCTGTGATACCGTCAGAGTAAACATATTCAATACTTGGATAATCCATCCAATCCAGTTCATCTTTTGTGATACCCCGGTCATCCAGATTTCTTCCAATGCCAATCGTGTTGATGCCCAGCGTATCTTTGTACACATCAAGGCGCATACCCTCATGGGCCACCAACTTTTGCATCAAAAGGTCTTTATCATATTTCATTTTTCATGTCCCATCCATACTGCGAAAGCACCTGTCATTGCGCCAGTGACTACACTAACGAGAGCCGCCTGTTGACTTGTTGGGTCGGGTAGGGTCATAAACCACTCCACTACCCGCCAAGCGGATAAGGACATCCCAAGCATCATCAGACGTGGTAGTATCTTCCACTTCAGTATTCTTTCCATCGTCACTTCTGCCACGATTTTTCCTCGCTTGTTCTTCTGTAGTTCTCTCGTGCATACTCCACATCGGCAACTGGACTACCTCTTACCAAAGAATTTTGTAGCACTGCGTACACCAAAGCTAGCGGCAACAATAACACCAAGAGAGTATTGATACCATTCCGGCATGGCCTGAAGTTGTTCAAAACCACGAGCCACCACACCTTCCATGCCCGGTATAAAAGCCAATATCAAAGGCACACTGAATAATATTACAAGCCATTCATCTTTCCACGAGGATGCGCTGCCCTTAATAGCTTCCAAATCCCAGTCAATTTCAGCGTTGGCTTTGCGTTCATAAACCACCGCTTCAGCTTTCTTTTTAGCAACTTCAGCCTCAGTTTTAGCCTTACCTTTTTCAACGTGACCCTCTAACCATGTGCCAGCTAAACTAGCTATCGGTCCTATCAGTGCTGTTAACATTCTTTATTTCCCATAACTTTTTCTTAATCAAATACACACGTTGTTCTACATCAGGCTCCATGTCAGCCAAGCGCACGTCGCGTGGGTCATTACCCGCCTCTGCGAAATCGTGCAGTCTTTTTAGCAATAGATTTAGGCTGGCGTACAAACTGCTTTCCCTTTCGTGTGCCTTCTCTTTTCGCTTTAGTTGTAGCAGCATATTCGGCACTTGTCAAGGACTTTATTGCTTTTTCTGGCAAATATCTTTCACCAGTCTTTGCGCTAGGCTTGCCAGATTTTGTGCGCCACTTCTGCTTTGTCCATGACTTTAGACTTTGCTGTGACTTTTTTAGTGACATTATAGTCGTCCTTGTCCGTGTAGTATCAACAATACAATGCAAGCTAGAATAGTCAAACCTACAATAAGTAAAAAAGTAACGACAGCTATTTCAAACATCTGCTTGCGTTTACGTCGTGCTGCTTCTTCTGCTTCTTTTCTGGCTACACGAGCCTTTGCTTGAAACCTCTGCCAATCGTGCCACAGACCGGGGCGACCTGTGTATATCATAATCTGCTTTAGCTGCTCTTCTTGTTCACGTATCTGCTCAAGAGCCATGAACTCTTCGAGGTCAGAGCCACCACCTTTTTTAAGTGACTTACGTTCTAGGTCTTGCTTCGCGCCAACAAACTTAGCGATTGCACTACCTGCAGCAGCTATGTCTTTACCGTTAGATACGGCTTGTTTGATAACTTGAAAGGCCGCATTTGCCGCCGCTAGTTCTGCCAGCATCAGTACACCTTCGTATCTTTACTTACCATCTTCGGTAAACAGTATGCAGTCACCTTTTGGCCCTGCTTATGTAATGTCTGTGCAAACCAGACACATTCGTTCAAGTCACGAAAGTACATGTCTTTGCTGACCAGTCTCTCGTTCTCCCCTGTGCCTATATACACAAACAGGAGAAAAACGTGAATCATGGTTAGCTGCGGTAGCCGCCTCCTGCCTTTTTATATGCCGACGCAAGCATTTGCGCTTTTCGTGCTGACCATTGTCCTGGTCTGCCACCTTTGCTTCCAGCCTTGATGCGCTGGAATTGTCTCTTTCTCATTCCTGGCTTAGTGTAGTTGCCAGCTTCATTAACTCGACTCTTGCTCTTTGCCGCACCACCCGGCGCAAGTTTAAGCGTTCTAGGCGATTTTTTTTTCGTGCCAGCCGATGCGGTTTTCTTTTTGACGCCTTTGACCGTGCCTTTGTTTGCGGCAGCATTGAAGACTTGTACACCTTTCCTACTCCCATACTGTTTTTTCATTGCAGCTTGTATCTTTTTACCTTTAGGTGTAAGTGGCATGTCTCCTCTCCTATTTATTTGGATTAAAAAATTCTTCGGCCACAACTGCAACAACAAGAGTATCGGCTGTGCCAGCGTCTACGATAACTTTATCCTCTGCATGTACAAACAAAGGACTATCGTTTGTAAAAATACTTACGCTGCTTGTAGCGGCCAAAGCATGAGAACTGTGCAGAGTGTGAGTAGTATTAGACGTTTTTTCATAATACTTCACCGTAAAATTTCTGCTACTGCTATCATTGTTTATAATTAGTAGATTACTAATCCTCGCAGAAAAATTTTTAGGCACAACATAACAGTCTGTATCATTAGTCGATGACAGTGCCGTTACATCTGTAAAAAATTTAGAGCCATCAGTTAGTTTCGGCATCTCTGCTTTCCCAGTAATCTTCGCCGTAGTCGTGTAGTATTTCTTCGCCTTGCTTTATTTCTTTAAGCGCATAAAACTTAACAAAGCGTTCATCTTCTTCTTCAATGTCCCACTCAGCGTTTGGACTTGCGCTGTGATTATAGACCATAGCGAACCCAAGTGGAATATAATATTCTTCGGTATCAACATAAGGCGTGTGAAACATGTAGTCATGGAGGACACACTCATCTCCCACGTCAGTATAATCCGCGACCAGATAAGGACACAACTCAATTGTATCTCCTTGAGCATAGTCCCTATCTGCGAAAACACCAAGTCCATGTATTTCCGAATTTGCAACATATGGCATTACTTCTTCTTTTTAGCCATACCGCCGCGCATCATTTTTTTCTTCTTGGTCATGCCGCCCATCATCATTTTCTTTTTGGACATGCCGCCACCACGCATCTTGGTCATTCCACCACCGCGCATTTTCTTCTTAGCCATTTTAGCTTTACCGTGCATTGGCATTTCTCAATCTCCTTCTGTCAAGCACTAGAGCATCATAAACGTCTTCTGGAAAATATTCGTAATAATTTGACTTTTCCAGATACAAAGCTGCATCGTCCAGTTTAGAAAGTTTCTGCACAAAGACCATACAGTAGGACAAGCTGTCATCCGTTACCTCATCATCGACAAGAAACTCAAGACCAGCTTCTGTTGCGTCATAGTCGGGGTGGAACACCATAAGGTGCAAATCAATACCAGCTATTGACATCAACTCATTCATGCCATCACATACACCATCAAGGTATTCCATGTCTGGCAAATCTTCTTCAGCCCAGACTACGATATCATAGTCATGGCTATCAAACTCACGGATGGCATTCAGTAATCCGTCTATACCTGTGTTAATACTAAACACTACCTTGTCATCGGCCCATGCTTTTCTAGCATAGGGGCAGGGTGGTAGACCATTTAGTTTAGCATTGGGTATCTCTAAAAAGTCTCTAGACCACGTGCGGATGTCACGCTCGACTGGATGCACGTTGCTTTGTCTTTCGCTTTTGGGCTTCAATAAACTGTCGATACACTGCCGCAGCGGCCTTCTTACCTGCCGCTCTAGCACGTTGTTCCATAGCAATCGCCGCTTGTGTCTTATGAGCATGTGTTCTTCCAGACGCTCTAATTTTACGGACAGATGCTTCAGCGTCTTTGACAGTAGCAAATTTAAGACCTCGTATGGTTCCTTTTGGGTTCTCATCAGTATACAGGTCACTATGCTTTTTTGACTTTGCGGGTTGCCCTTTTTTTCTTGGAACTCTTGGCGACACTTGGTAACAATCCTTTGTTTACAGCCCTTGCTCGTTCGCTAAAGCCCATCTTCTGTCCTGTGCGTATCTTACGCCGGATAGTAGATAGCTTTGCAACCATTAGACATCAAAACCCATTTTGCGTACAGCAGTCTTGCCCTTCTCTGTTTTGGCAAGTGCCTTCAAACCAGGATTAGGTAGGTTATCTGTTACAGAGCCACCGTTGGCTAGATACATGTGCTTCTTACCGTTAGCCATGCCACCCATCGCCATCTCTGCCTTCTTTTTCATTTCTTTTAGTTTCTTGGCTGGCATTGTGCCTACACCAATTGAAACAACAGTCACATCTTTCTTGTGCTTGCCCATTAGTATTTTCCCTTACGTGATTTAGGACTAGATTGTTTAGCCTTACCTGCCCCACCCCATAGAGTGCGACATGCCCAGTACCGTGCAGACAGAATATCCGTAGCTGTGTCACACTTGTGCCTAGCACGAAATGACTTACGGGCTGCAGCACTGTAGTTGTGTCCATAGCCCGTAGCACCAAAGTGAATCAGCTTTACCTTATCGCCCTTCTTAGCCAACACCATTTTCTTCTTACCTTCACGGTTTGACTTGATTGGCTTATTGTATCCAGGGAATGTTATACCACGGTACTCTACACTCACAGTTTCATACCCTCTGTCTCAGGCTCTGGTTCTCTACATTTATATTGATAGGTGTGCGGCTGTGGAAAAACCAGTTGCATAGCGGTGACCATCTGATGGACACGCATTACACACTCAGCTTCTGTTTGATATGGCCCACGCGCATCCTGTGCTTCAACACACATAGTAGGCTGGCCCATTAGACATGCCAATACAACTGCTTCAAACATTATATACTCTTTTTAAGTTCACACTTAAACTTGTATTCTACGGGTGCTGGCATAGTCATCTGAATGACCTCAACCATTTCTTCAATACGTACCCTACAAAGTTCTTCAGTTTCACGTAGCTTTATTGTGTCCTCAAAGATAGTGCATTGAGTAGGGTCTGCTAAACTACATACCATTACAAGTGCTTTAAACATCATCAGTGTCCTTCCAGCCTTCGGCTTTCATTGCAGCCTCAACGTGTTTCAATGTGAAAGGACGACCATAATGTGCCTCCACAGCTTGCCTTACATAGAACACATCACTGTGGGGTATGTGCAAATTATGTAATGTGTTATTCTTGATGGCATCATAGAATGCATCCAACACATTGTCTGTGTATAGTTTTACAGATTTCTTTCCCATTGTCAACTACTTTTTTACAAAAAATACAAATTAGTCCAGTAGGGGGTTATTAGATGTTACATATAATGCTATCATATAATGTCTTTAACATCTTTCTAAGAACATTTAATGTTCTCATCTAATAATAGAGTTATACCACAACTCACTATATACTGTCAAGAAGAAAATTAGGTTTTGCTGACAAAATATGTCTTGACTTGTGCATACTAGTGCCACCCGTGTTTATCATTTGCCCATGTGGTTAACACTCAATTTTCCTAATCTGTGTACTTGTCCATATACGTACGTACCTGGGGGCGGTGGTGGTCCGGCCCGACGGGAACAAAAGGTGAACAACCTAGAACAAACCGTGAACGAAAGCTGTTAAACCTTTGTTTTGCTTTGCTTTTTTATACTATGGCAAGAGATATGCTATCACTTGTCGCCTATATGATGCCGAAAGAATGGCGCGATATAGAAAACTGCACAAAAAATAGGCAGGATGGTGCATATAAAATAGGCATCCCCATTGTTGCAAAATCACCCTATCCCCTAAAAAAATTTCATGTTGCCTTATTGTTGCCTTATTCATAACCTATCACGACAAAATCTTAACGCGCACATGAAAGGAAATGATATGCATAACGACGCAAAATATATGTCACGCGATACATGGGCCGCAAAGCACGGCGCATATAACTTGCCATATTATGACAGCATCACTCGCCAATCCCCATGGCCTACTAATGCCATTGAATGCCGCGACATGGGCTGGCAGGAATATATGGCATATTCCGATGCATACGAATTGCATATCTATGCGCCAGCCAATGCCGATTTAGACGATGCAATAGACGTGTTTTGCATGGCAGAATTTGAAATGATAAACATTAAAGGTTATATGTTTACATTTGAAGCCATTACCGAATAGGAAAGGAAAACGACCAATGATTATCTATAACGGACCATCATTATTAGACGGAACGCCTATCATCGCAATTGCTATCCGCAAATCAGGCAATGCTAAAACCGGCGATATGGTGCAAACCTATATCCTATGCCGCGACATAGACCCGCGCGATGCAAACAAAACCGGCGCGGATTATTCGATTTGTGGTGACTGTCGTCATCGCGGAACGCCTACTAATGACCCGACGCGCAAGCTTGCCGAAAATCGGTCCTGCTATGTCAATATCGCGCAAGGCGTTTTGATTGTGTGGAAGGCATTCCAGCGCGGCATATACGATACCGCAACGGGCCATGACGCTATCGCAAAGCTTGGCGCAAATCGTATGGTGCGACTAGGGACATATGGCGACCCGTCAGCGGTCCCGTCCTATATTTGGGAAAGCCTGTTATCCGATGCCGATGGTTGGACGGGATACAGCCACCAATCCGGCGTTACTGGCGCAGACTATAGGCCAGACATGGTTATGCGTTCCGCTGATACAGAACAAGAGGCAAGGCAAGCTTGGCGCAATGGTGAAAGAACATTTAGAGTAGTCGCCAATGTGCGAGACATTATCGC
>Ga0209348_1000652_pt1 | contig 17692 bp, 30 predicted proteins | sample ETNvirenome_2_30_FD_184065 | JGI IMG/M metagenome (GOLD analysis project Ga0209348, IMG submission 184065) | Marine viral communities from the Pacific Ocean - ETNP_2_30 (SPAdes) (version 2) | ecosystem: Environmental > Aquatic > Marine > Oceanic | place: Pacific Ocean | collected 2013-06-22
TAAGATGGCTGATGGATCGTCAGTAGAAATTAAGAAAACTTATGGAGCTTCCATTCCTGTCGCTAATCGCACACAGGCTTACCAATGGTTACGCGATAACGGATTTGGCGATATTGTCAAAAATGTTATTGCCTGTAATTTTGGTATGGGGGAGGACAATGAAGCTGACAGTTTTTTTGAAATGGCGAGAGATAAAGGTTTTGTACCTGACAAAAAGACTGAGGTTCATTCCTCAACACTTCGGGCGTTTGTAAAAGAACGTGTCGAAAATGGTGACGAGTTCCCAATGGAATTATTTGGGGCTTTTGTTGGTCAACGAGCTGTAATTAAAGGAGGAAAGTAATGGCTAATGCAGTAAAGACTAAAGGTGACAGTAAAGTTGCCACACTAAATATGGAAATGTTTGAACAAGATGCCGGTGCGGGATTAGATAATCTGGGCACTGAGGATCTTGCTCTTCCTTTCCTAAAAGTTTTATCTAAGCTAAGTGATGAGCTTGATGAAATAGATGGCGCAAAGCCGGGTGACATTTTAAATACTGTTACTAATACTTTGTACAAAGGTAAAGTAAGAGTTGTGCCTTGCGCTTATCAAAGACGTTTTATTCAATGGCAACCAAGAGGTACTGGATCAGGTGCACCTGTTAGTATCTATAATCCCACGGATGATATGCCAGAAACAAGTCGCTCTTCTGAAGATAATAAAGAATATCTTACAGACGGCAGTGGTGATTACATTGAACAGACTTGTCAATGGTATGTCAAAGTCATTGAAGAAGACGGTACTGCTTCAAATGCCTTGATTGCTATGAAATCAACGCAACTCAAGAAATCCCGTAAATGGATGTCTATGATAATGTCAAGGCAAATGACAGGTAAAAACGGTTCATTTACACCGCCTATGTATTCACACATTTACAATCTTTCAACGCATGCGGAAGAAAATAATAAAGGTAAATGGCATGGTTGGGAAATGGCTGTTGATAAGCAAGTTGACGATCTAAACCTCTACAATTCTGCAAAGGCTTTTGCTGAATCTGTAGATAAAGGTGATGTTAACGTCAAGCATACCCAAGAGGGTGACAATCAGGATGATAAAACACCATTCTAATTGTTAAACTGTGGCGGGGAAACCCGCCACTTTTTTTGGGTATATAAATGTCAGTAAAAAAATTTGCATCAATCTTTGATGGCTTAGAAGAAGCTTTTGGTACGTTTGAAATACAAAAACAAAATGCCAGTGGTAAAAGCACAGGTCAGGCACGGATTGTAAGAGAGTTAAGGACACTTGATAACTGGAAGGGCCACCTGTCAGGTAAAGGTGCATCCGTTGGTATCATACCTATAAATGCAGATAACAAATGTAAATGGGGTTGTATTGATATAGATCAATATAATCTTGACCATAAGAATCTTATAGCAAAAATTAGAGATTTAAAATTACCTTTGATTGTCTGTCGATCAAAGTCAGGCGGTGCCCATGTGTTTATTTTTTGTAAAGAGTGGATGCCGGCAAAAGAATTACAACAAGTCTTAAAACATCTTGCCTCTGCCCTTGGCTACAGTGACTGTGAGATATTTCCAAAACAGGTCAAGCTACAGCTTGACAGAGGTGATGTTGGTAACTTTTTAAACATGCCCTATTATGATGCAGAAAGCGGATTGCGTTATGCTTTTAAGGATGATGGCTCTGCGGCCACGCTCAAAGAGTTTTTTGATTTATACACAAAGTATGTACAGACAAAAGAACAGGTTGTTGCCTTAGAAGTAGACAAGACCGGCACACTACCCGCGCCTGACGGGCCACCTTGTATACAGCACCTATGCACACAGGGTTTTCCAGAAGGTACACGAAACAATGGCCTTTTTAACTGTGGCGTATACTTGCGCAAAGCTTTTCCGGATACATATGAAACAGAGCTTTTGGCTTACAATATGAAGTATATGAGCCCACCTTTACCTCTTAACGAAGTAAATATTATAGCTAAACAATTAAACCGCAAAGATTACGCATATAAATGCACAGATGCACCCATAAAAGACTTTTGTAATAAAGAATTATGTAAGACAAGAAAGTTTGGTGTAGGTAACTCAGCCAATCAAGCTACGCTTGCTAATCTTAGAAAGTATGCATCAAAGCCACCTATATGGTTTATGGATGTAAATGGTGAGCCTTTAGAACTTGATACAGATAGTTTGCTCAATCAGAACGCCTTTCAAAGGTCCTGTGTTGAACAGCTTAACTTTTTACCACCTACCAGTTCCAAGCCTATGTGGGAAAACCGCATGAATGCTTTGCTACAAAACATGACAGAAACAGAAGGCAGTGTGATAGAAACCTCTACAGATAGTTCTATTGACGGGGCCTTCTACGAATACTTGGAAGACTTCTGCCGTAATATGCAGACAGCACAGGACAAAGAAGAGATACTGCTACGCCGTCCATGGACAGACGAAGAGCAGAACCTCACTTACTTTCGTCTTCGTGACTTTGAGAACTTTCTCAAGCGTAATCGTTTCTTTGATTTTAAAACACATAAGATAGCTCAACGCCTACGGGACATAAACGGTGAAGCACAGGTGCTCAGAATAAAAGGACGTTTAGTCCGTGTGTGGGTTATACCCGCATTTGATAAAACACAAACTAATTTAGAACCACCCGATTTTAGCGATAAGGACGCACCGTTTTAAATATGAATAATTCAGGAAACTCAAAAAACAGTAGATTCTATAAATATCACGCTAAAACAATAAATGATTTTTATAAAAGCTGTACTAAATTTTTTAATGGAGGATATAACTATAAAGCTCCTAAACCTTATATAAATACCTCAGCTTGGAGTTCTTCTTTATCATATGCACCTAGGGTAGGAACTATCGTAGAAAATTGTCCTTTTAGTTATAATGCAAACAACAATAAAAAATTATCTTTAGAAGAACAAGAAAAATTAAAAGAGGTGAAGAAGTACGCAATTTTATCTAAGAGAGCCGGATATTTTGAGGGTTCTAGGATAGCTTGTATTTTATGGATATCTTTGGAGGAACACGAAAAAACAGTAAAAAAATATGAAAATAAATATTCTATTTTTAATAATGTTCTTAAAAAACCAGAAAGTGTTTTAGATAAATTAAAAAAATTGCAGGAAAAGTATAATGTTTAGAATATTTGGGCCACCTGGGACCGGTAAAACTACCACATTACTTAATATGGTAGAAAAGCAGATGGAAGACGGCATACTGCCTAGTCAGATTGGTTTTCTTGCTTTTACACGCAAAGCGGCCAGAGAAGCCAGAGAAAGAGCTGCGAAACGATTTCAGCTCAATATGGATAAGGATCTGTTTTATTTTAAAACACTACACAGCTTTGCCTTTGCCATGTCAGATATACAATCTACACAGCTTATGAAAAGTGATCACATGGAAGACCTTGGCAATATGATTGGTTTTAATTTAAGAGGTAGTCAGGTCAGTAGCTTTGACGATAGCCCAACTGTATCAGAGAACCCTATCATGCGTATCATACAGTTAAGCCGTCTGATGAGAGAGCCTCTGGAGAAAACATACCGCCGTGTGTCTTTTTCTCAGGAGAACATACCTTTTATAGAAGTTAACTACATAGCTAAGTGCTACAAAAAATACAAAACCCAACGCTATCTGTTTGATTACACAGATATACTGGAGCGGTTTGTTGAGAAGGAAGGCTCGTTCTGTCCTAATTTTAAGGTATGCTATGTAGACGAAGCACAGGATTTGTCGCCCTTACAGTGGGACATGATAAAATTTATAGATGCCCGTTCTGATAAAATGTATCTTGCCGGAGATGATGATCAGGCTATATACAGATGGGCCGGTGCTTCTGTAGAGCATTTTCTATCTCTTCCGGGCGTTTCTGACCATCTTTTAAAATCATATCGTATACCTAAAAGCGTACATCGTGTAGCTGACCGTATAGTAGGACGTATAAAAAACAGACGTAGAAAGCCTTACACACCAAAAGAAGATGCTAATGGTAAGGTTACACGCATATCGGCTCCTCATTCTGTAGAAATGAATGAAGGTGAATGGCTCATACTGGCGCAGTGTAATTATATGCTTATTTCTGTGGCTGAGATGTTACGCAGTCAGGGCCTGCTATTTGAGATGCACGGCAAACGAAGCATTGATGATAAGATTACTACAGCTGTCCGTGGGTGGGAGACATTACGAAACGGCAAACAGATTGATTTACACACTGTCAAAACCATGTACAGTTACATGCGATCAAACTCACGCATAAAACGTGGTTTTAAGAAAGTGTCAACAACAGCAGATAACCCATTGTTTACATTGGAAGACTTACAGAATAAACATGGATTGCTTGCAAATGCCGGAATGATATGGCATGTCGCATTAGATGCTTTACCCGAAACAGAATCAACGTACCTGACAGCCATGCTCCGTAGGAAAGAAAAGATTACAAGTGAACCACGGATCAAGGTTTCTACCATACATGGTGCCAAAGGAGGAGAAGCAGACAATGTAATGCTTTTGACTGACATATCTCCTACAGCTGACAATTCTCGTCTAGCGGGTGATGAACATGCCCAACAGCTAAACGATGATCTACATCGGCTATTCTATGTGGCCGTAACACGAACCAAAGAAAACCTTTATCTGGTAGACCCAGATGATCAACTAAGGAGTTACTCAATATGAAAAGAAAACCTCTTATATATGCCTCTTGTGCTACGGCCAGAGATCCAATACATATAAATGTTTTAGATAATAATGGAGAAGGTACTTTCAATCGTTATGATTTAGAACCATTCAAAGCCTTAACACTAGCGGCAGACTTAATACAATTCTATAAATGGAAAGCAAAAGAAGGACTTACTGATGACCTTACAAATGGCAATGTTCACACCAAAGACAGAGTGGATACCTCCAAACGAACTACCCGATCTAACAAAAGCAAAAGAAATAGCGATTGACGTTGAAACACGCGATCCAAATATAAAGACTTTGGGTCCAGGATGGGCCCGTAAAGATGGTGAGGTAGTCGGATATGCTGTTGCAACTTCTGATTGGAAAGGGTATATTCCTGTTGCACATTATGGCGGGGGTAATCTTGATAAGCGTATTATCGAAAACTGGTTACGGCCCATGTTGGGTTCACCCGCCACCAAAATCATGCACAATGCCCAGTATGACCTCGGTTGGCTCAAAGCTACAGGCTTTGACGTTAAGGGACGTATCATTGATACAATGCTTACAGCATCACTACTTGACGAAAACAGGTTTAGCTACAGCCTGAACGCACTTGCTTACGATTATTTAAATAAAACAAAGTCAGAAAAGGACTTACAGGAAGCTGCGAAATCTTTTGGTGTTGATCCCAAAGGTGAAATGTGGAAGCTACCGGCCATGTATGTCGGGCCCTACGCTGAGACAGATGCTGAACTGACCTTGGAACTGTGGCATAATTTTAAGAATAAGCTATCAGAAGAAGAGCTCTGGACAATACATGGTTTGGAAACAGACTTACTACCCTGTCTGGTTGACATGACCTTACGCGGAGTACGAGTAGATTTAGATGGTGTAGAAAGAACGAAACAGCACCTGATGAAAGAAGAAAAGAAAGCCCTGTCACAGATAAAGCGTATTGTGGGCTTTGATGTAGAGATATGGGCGGCTCAGTCACTTGCCAGAGCTTTTGACGAAGTGGGTCTTGCCTATCCAAAGACAGAAAAAAATGCTCCGTCCTTTACAAAAGCCTTCCTGTCAGAGAATAAACATGACTTACCACAGATGATTGTCCGTGCCCGTGAGCTTAATAAAACAAATGGTACGTTTATTACTACGATACTCAAGCATGTTGCACATGATGGGCGCATACATAGTCACATAAACCAGATCCGTTCTGACGATGGCGGTACAGTCAGCGGACGTATATCGATGAACAACCCAAACCTACAACAGATACCGGCCCGTAATCAGGAACTAGGTCCCATGATCCGTAAACTATTCCTACCGGAAGAAGGTGAGCAGTGGGCTTCTATAGATTACTCGCAACAGGAACCACGCATCTTGGTACATTACGCTTCCGTATATGGTAAGTCCCGCAAAGCCGGTCCGTTACCGCGTGTAGAAGAGTTTGTAGAAAAATATGTAAATGATCCTGACATGGACTTTCATACCATGGTAGCTGAAATGGCTGACATACCACGCAAATCTGCAAAGGTTATAAATTTAGCCATGATGTACGGCATGGGTGTAGCAAAGCTTTCTGCACAGCTTGACATTACAGAAGATGAAGCCAAGAAACTGACCAAACAGTACCATGAACGTGTGCCTTTTGTTAAGAAACTCATGCAAGGTGTATCAGAACGACTGTCACATAACACGGCTAACGGGTCGATTCGCTCCCTAAAAGGACGAAAATGCCGGTTTGACCTCTGGGAACCGGATACTTTTGGTATGAGCAAGGCCATGAAGTATGAAGAAGCCATACTGGAGTATGGAACAACCACCAGATTAAAGCGTGCCTACACTTACAAAGCCTTGAACCGCCTTATTCAGGCGTCTGCGGCTGATATGACAAAGCAAGCAATGGTCAATATTTATAAGGAAGGGCTATTGCCACTTATACAAATACATGATGAAGTAGCTATAAGCGTAAAAAATGGAGAAGAAGCATTTACTATTGCAAAAATTATGGAAGATGCTATAGATTTAGATGTACCTATGAAGACAGACGTAGAAATAGGTCCTTCATGGGGTACTGCTAAGGCTTTTTCTTTATCCTCCCGATGAGAAATTTGACTACTGGGGGCCTCCGGGCCCCCTTTTTTCTTGCTTTTTAATATGAAATCCCATATAATCTTAGAAAAATACAAGGAGTAACAGATGGACATTGAAAAATGGAAATCAGTATTGGTACCAATAGAGGTTTACCAAGCGATAAAAGGATTGGCAAAGCATGAAAAGAGGACAATCTCCGGTCAACTGCGGGTTATCTTTGAAAAGTTTTGCGAATCAGAGAAAATAAAGATAAATGTGAATGGAAATGGGTCCAAATCGTCAAAAAGATGATTTTTATCCCACGCCTCCTGAAGCAACACTCGCATTATTAGACGCCGAAAGCTTCGGTGAAGGGACAGTTTGGGAGTGTGCGTGCGGAGATGGAGCAGTTAGCTCCGTTTTAAAAGACAAAGGCTACAAAGTTTACAGTTCTGACCTGAATGACTACGGGTTTGGGCTTTCTTACGTTGATTATTTGATGACAGTTAAGCCGGATGACAATATTCAATCTGTTATTACCAACCCGCCATACAAACTGGCCAAAGAATTTATACTAAGGACGTTTGACTACGATATACCCAAGTCCGCTTTTCTTTTACGTCTGTCTTTTCTGGAAAGTATGCGTAGATATGATCAGTTATTCCGTGATAACCCACCGATTCGCATCCATGTATTTAAAAAACGCCTTACAATATGGAGGGGTGACGAAACACGGGCCGGAAATGGTACAGTTGCCTACGCTTGGTTTGTGTGGGAGAAAGGTTTTTCCGGCAATCCTGAGATTTTTTGGATATAGCTATTGACCTATATGGGACAATATGTTAGAATTTACTTGTGACTTTATGCAATATCTCCATGTTGTATAATTAGGGCCCCGCAGAGTTTCCCCTACTATTTTTTCCTCAATTCATGGCTGTGGGGCTTTTTTTATTTAAAACTATCCTTGATACTTTTAATTACATTCTTGAGCGTAAAAGGTTTTTCATTGGGCCGGTATTTACATTGTATTTCTCTGGGACATTCTCCCGCGCCTATTGGAACGTACTCATTCCATTGCGTATAGTTAGCACCGACATATACACAAACCCGTGTTTTACCTTCCAGTAACTGTTTAGCCAACCGGCACGTTGTGTGTTCCTTATCGCGTGCAAATACTACAATTGCCAAAATAGAAAATACACATACAAATAAAAGAAAATAATAAATTATATTATACAGCATGACCATCACGCTACGCTTTTAGTGATAAGCCAGATCATCCAACCAAGTGCAGAAAAACCAATCAACGATGCAATACCCATGATAGTATAATCGCGGACCATGCGTTGCTGTTCCTGTTTGGCGTATATTGCTTCCTGTCGTGCCTTGCGTATCCGTCCTTCTTCACGAATCAAATCATCCCATGCCTGGAGCCCATAATGTCCAACTAGAAAGTTCTTGAGTTCTTCCCTTTGTTTTTGGAGTTTTTTCTTACTGGCAAAACTTTCTATCGCTACCTCTTCAACAGACCCATTAAACAGTCTGTCAAACGTAGACGGGTTGTTTGCATTCTTATGTATATTATCTACGTCACTTACCGCTTTCATCCATGTGGCGAGCTGACCGGATAAATCCTCAATCTCACGGCCCATCATAATCGCTTTCTTTATTCCGTTGTAAGCGACTGTTGCCCCGCTGACGGCGGCCGACAATGTAACAGGATCAATCATTCGTTTCCCTAAAAAAATTAATTATTAGGAAAATAACATATACCATTTCATCGCGAAATGAGATAAAGTCTTATAAACAATAAAGGGGGAGAAAATGCCTAAGAAAGATATACCAAATCGCCGTCCATGTGTCACAACAGATGTTGGAGAAGGACTAGCTGTTACAGTTAGTTTTCATCCTGAAACTGGGGAAGCTGTAGAGGTTTTTATGACTGGAAGAGGGAAAGCGTCCGACAACCCAATGCAAGACGCTCTCTATAATATGGGCGTTAAAGCATCTGAACTGATGCAGATGGAAGATGCTCCTGATGATGCTTCTCAGGCTCATGCAGAGTAGCGTCTTTTAAAGGTAGATTACAACGGCCACAGTTTATTGTATTGGTGTCCTCGCGCAACAGACCACGGGTCTCGGTTCCGCACCAATCACATATGATATACGGGTCTTCTAATTTATCCATGATAGAATCACTTCGTTTGTTATATATTTTTCTGCCATAAAAAATAGTATGACGAAAAATAGAGCTGATGGGAATATTGTTTTTACTGTCATAATGTGTTCCTCCTCATTTAACATATAATATCCGTCTCGCTTGTCCTTCTGTTATGTTAAAATGGTCCGCTAAATCCTGCAAATCAAATTTTTTTGATGTTGTACGTTTAAGATGTATACCCGTCTCTGCAACGTATTTTATTTTGCCCTTGTTATCTTGCCAATGATCTTTTACTTCCTTGATGAAGTCATCGTTAAATTTTGTCATTCCATCTCCCTTCTGTAGAATATGTGGTCATTAATACGAACTGTCTGTGTAAATCGCTCACTCCATGATGGCTTGACATAGTGAGCATGATAATGTGTCGAGCCCTCTGTTAAATCAACCATGTTTAACGGGCCCTCTAATATTGCCCACGCTATTTCTTCTGCCCATAGGTAAGCTTTATAATCTGTTATTGTCTCCGGTTTACCATCACACCAGAAACTAAACTGGCATTTGTGGGGAATCGGTATCGTTTCGTCCCATGAATAGTAATAGCCCTGTTTCACGACATCACATACATTGTCCGGATACCGCGGATCATATACCCGCGTTAAAATAACCTGTCCGACTGCGATTTGCCCTAAGGTGGGCTCTCCTCTTGCTTCAAAATAAATGGCCGTAGCCAAGCACGCTAAAGTTGTAAGCATAAGCACCTCTTTCTGTTTTTGTATCTAAGAGTTTATAAGAAAAAATAAGAGATGTAAAGAAGTATTGACTTTGTATGGGATAAGTCTTATACTTATAGCATCTTAAATTATATGGGGAATACTATGAGTAAATATACTAAAGAAGATTTGGAAATTATTAAGAAGTTCCAAAAAGTAATCGCAAAGCATGGTTGGAAACCTATGAAGACTAATAATGTAGGTGGTGCTTGGTTTGGTGGCAGAAGTCATTCGGCTTTAGCTGATTATATTCCTAAAGGGAAAAATTTAGAAGACATTGATTTCTTAGTTATGGGGTGGAGCGATGAGTAAAACATTTATTATCAGGTTTCATCATCTGGCCTATGATGATTACAAAGTTACCGTTGACAGCAAGGAACAAGCAATAGAAATGATTAAGTCGGGGGAACATGGATACTATCACCATGAGACTGATTTTCTTTATAATAATGAAAGTTGGTTTGGTGGAATATATCAAGTTTTAGATGATGGTTATTGGAGTGATGAACTCACCACACCAAAAGAAAAAAAAGCTATTAAAAAATTATATCCGGTTATTAAGGAGGACAGCGATGAGTAAAGTTCAAGAAACTAAAAGTGTCGATGGCGGTAATAAATTGTACAAAATAAAAGTGCAAGGTTGGAACACAGCTTTTGTAAAAGTAGAAGCTGATAATGAAGAAGAAGCTAAAGAACTGGCAGAAATGGAAGCAAGCTTCGACAGCGTAGAAAGTTGTCAGGTTTTGTACTACTGCAATAAGGAGGATCACAGTGAAAATAATTAATGGCTATAAAGTCAAAAGTAAAAAGTATAAAGTTTTGGTTCAACAAAACTGGTTATGTGAACATGAGGTCATTGCCACAAATAAAAAAGACATAACCACACGATTCCTAAGAGACAACAATAAAAAAATTAACAAGGATTCGCTTGTTAAAGAACGTGTTGTTAGAATTACAAAAATTAACTGGGAGGATCATAATGAAAGCGCTTAGAGACTTTTGTAACTGGCACCGGCTACCATATCCCACGACACAGGATCAGGCTGATAAAGTATTCTCAGAACTTGATTTCTATCTGGCCGATGAAAATCTTATGGAAGATGGTGAGCTATCCGTAGAAGAAGGTAGAGAGAAGTATAACTATTATTCACGGGTCGCGGAACAGGCTTTAAGTAAATTTAAATTACGTCCTATCAAAGATCATTATCGTGGGACGTTTGAAAATTTTGATATTGAAAAACAGAAAGTGAGAAAGTGGTAATGAGTAAATTATTTAAAGTGACAGCAACTATGGATGTCGGTTATCAATTGTTCATCAGGGCTGAGAATAAAGAAGAAGCTATGGAACAGGCAGAAAACGTGGACAGCAATCATTGGCAAAAGGCTGACGATGGCCATGATTGGACCATGGAACAGGCGTGGGAGGTCGCGGAAGACGAATACGGTGCTGAAAAAGTTTATGAAGACCCAGAAGAACAATTGGGTAAACAAATTTACTCTGGTGCTTTTATGAATAAAAAAGTTGACACCGAAAAATAAAAAATGCTATAATATATCAAGATTCTTTTCTCTGTGTTAACAACACAACAAAAACCCTCGCTACTGGCGGGGGTTTTTTGTTACATAAGTATACAGTATACACTATGTTCTAAAATTAAAAAAAAAATTTTTATTTTTCAGGAAATGGCGTATACTTATGTAACATTTTAGTTATCTCATTGTATTTAAATTATTAATCAGGAAAAATTTGTTACATATTTGTTTTTCAATGGTGTAAACGTGTAACACTTCTTGACATGGTTTTTCTTTTATGAAAGTAATACAAACGTAGGCACAGTAACAATCATAGAAGTTGAGATTATAAAAATATGGCTAGACCAAAAAAGAACGAAAATACACAATTAACGCGAAAACAAGAGCGTTTTGTTAAAGAATTTGTAACAAATGATGGTTTTTTGACTAAAAGAGAGTGTGCAATTAAAGCCGGATACTCAAAAGGTAGTGCCCATGTTAAAGCTTACGAACTTACAAACCCAGATTTAAATCCTCATGTTGTTGCTTTTATGAATAAATATAAAGCAGAGATAGATGAAAAGTATGGTGTTTCTTATGGAAGACATATAAGAGACTTACAAAGGATTCGTGACCAAGCTTTAGAAGCCGGAGCTTATTCGGCCGCCGTTCAGGCAGAGAAAGCACGAGGATTGGCGCAAGGAAACATTTATGTGAACAAATCGGAAATTAGACATGGTTCTATTGATTCGATGAGTAGAGAAGAAGTCGAAAAAGAATTAGAAAAAATAAGAGATACTTATGGAACTTCCATTATCAATGTTACCCCAAAAGAAGAAAAACCAAGACAGCTCTCCAAAAAACCTAGAAAGTCAATTCTTTCAAACGTTAAAATCAAATCTGAAAAATCTAAAAAGAAAGTTACACTTAACTAGGGTAGAGACTTGGGTATCTCCAGGTGTACCAGACTTACTTATCTGCGATGAAAAAGGATTATTTCATTTCTTAGAATTAAAAGTCACAGGCTCTAATGCTGTCCGGCTGTCCGCCCATCAAATATCTTGGCTAACTTTACATAAAAAATCCAGTTCTTGGGTTTTAATACGACAACAAAAACCACGCAATAAAATATCTTCTGTTTATCTGTACCACGCTGAAGATGTCTTAAATTTAAGCAAGCAAGGTTTAAAGAGTAAACCAAGGTTACACTTTGAATACAAAGTTGATTGGGTAAAACTTTTTGACTTGATATGTCCCATATAATCTGATACCATATTAGAACACTTGTTAATTAAAAAGGAGACTTATGTTTTTATTAGAAAAACTTTTTTATCTATTCTTCTATGGATCAACTGATCCACAAGGGGATTTAAAACGCAGACAAATTGAAAGAATGAAAAACAGGAGAAAATAATGTTAGTCACAGAGAAAGAATCAGTATTTTTAAAAACATTACCAATGTGGGCTATGGGCTTTGCACAAATCAGGCTCTCAAAAACTATGTTGGATAAATCAATAATAGACGCAAACAAATCAGTCAGGGATTTGGCGTTAAACTTTGGCATTGATTTTGATAAAATGAAAAACGGCGATAAGTATGAAGTGCTTGCACGTTTTTCTGTCAAAGATTTGGCTCCAAATCAACCTTCCATAGTCCGGTTTTACAAAACCATTAATCGTGGTGATAGGCGTGTTTCTATAAAGAATATAAAAAAATTTGCTGAAATTGGTGATTTAATAGCTTTATCAGCTTGCCTTCCAAAAGATGAAAATAAAGACATCATTATAATTAATGTAACTAGGAGAGCTGATAATGAGTAAAAAAGAAATATTTTATAGATATGGTTTCTCAGATTTACTTTTGGAAAAACAACAGCATCAAGATAACTCTAAGTTTGCAACTATTACTTTTAGTAATGGAAAAAAACATGATGTAGAAATGTATCTTGTAGAATGCGAAGATGAAGATGGTTACTTATGTGAATGTGAAGATGAGTAATTTGAAATATTATATAGTTATTAAAAGCCGTCCAGATTGACGGCTTTTTTTATTTGTGATATCATATGCGATAAATCTTATAGGAGAAAAGAATGCTAATTAAAAAATCTAAAATGTCAGGAAAATTATTAGGATTGGACGCTATCAATTCAAATACTTTATCTAATGAATTTTGCAAGAAAGAACATAAATCACCTGTTCAAAATAAAATATGTAAAGAATGTTATTCTGTAGAAATGTTAGAAACTTTTAGAACTAACTGCGTTGAAAACTTTGAAAATAACAGCGTAGCCTTATCAACTATGATACATGAGGATTTTAGTTATTTACGTTTTAGAAATAATATTGCCAGACTGCATGGACATGGTGAGCTGATTAACAAAACTCACCTTCATAACTTTGTATCTATGGTAAAACATTTTCCACATATTACCTTCGCTTTATGGTCTAAGCGCACAGATATTATTCGCAAGTATTTTAAAACAAATGAAATACCTGATAATCTAATTCTGGTTTATTCTAATCCAATTATTGATAAAGTTATGTTTAAACCGCCCAGACCTTTTCATAAAGTTTTTAACAATGTATCAGCTAGTTATAATAAGTATGTTAATTGCACTGGACAAAAATGCAATGAGTGTAGGCTATGCTATAGATTCGATACAGAAAACGTAATTATAGAACATAAAAAACAATATGGAAAAAAACACTAATTCCACAAATAGAAATTTCTATATTGATATTACTCGCATAATATCTTATAATAGGACATCATTAATTTTAATATGGAGAAAAGAATGACACATACTATTGAAAATTCTAACGGTCAATTATTAGACCTAATGCAAAAAGTAAAAGATCAGGCGGAGCGCAGTAAAGATTTTATAGCGCCAACCAATGCTTTACAAATACAAACTTTAAACAAAGACGGTAGTCCCGCGGACGATAGTGATCAGTCTAAATTTAGTCGTATCGTTGTAGAACGTGAGGATGGCGAGCCCACCTATATGTACAATGCTAATGATGTAGCATTGTCACAAATAGGACAAAGAGCCGGCATTGACTCCAGAACTATGCAACGCTTGCAACAGGGATACCCAACCCAGTTTGATAGTGTTATAAATGCTATTTGGCAAAAAGAGCCAAAAAATACTATGATCCGAACCTTTATGGATTCTGACACGCATGGAATTGCTAGAGCTGTATTATCAGATAAGTTTAAAACTTTTGATAATACAAACTTACTTAACTCAGCTATTCCACAGTTGATGGAATCCGAAGCGCAATGGAAAGTAGTTAATGCGGACGTCACTGACAAAAGATTATACTTGCGATTAAAATCGGAAGTTATAACCGGTGAAGGCGCTAACAGGGGTGATTTAATGGCTTCTGGAATTGGTTTATCAAATAGTGAAGTAGGCGCGGGAAGCGTGCAAGTTTACCAAATGTACTGGACGTTAGCTTGTCTTAATGGAATGCAAACTGAAAACCGCCACAGACAGTCTCACATCACTAGCTCACAGGCGGACGGTGAGACATGGAAAATGCTAAGTAGTGAAGCAAAAGACGCTGATAATAAAGCGTTAGAATTAAAAGTCAGGGACTTAGTAGCCGGTTATACTTCCAGAGAATCTTTTGATGAAGTTATTGATAAAATGAAAACAGCCGGTCAAGACGTTATCGAAGGCAGTGTAAATAATGCAGTTGATAGCCTTGGAAAAGTTATTAACCTGACTAAAAAAGAAACAGCTTCAGTGCTGGACGGATTAATGGCAACGATAGGACAAGAAGGATACGCCGGAAACCCAGTAAGTAGGGCAACCATGATTAATGCAGTCACTAACGTAGCCAACCGCGTTGACGCTGATGAAATGGACGACTGGCAAAGGCGGGGCGGTCAAATACTTAATATGAATAAGACGGATTGGAACCGCGTGGCTGTAGCCGTTTAAACAGCCAAACAACCTAATATTAAAGGCGGGCTTTACTCCCGCCTTTTTTTATGCGATAACTCTTATATATTTTAACTTTTATATGGAGAAAATCACATGGAAAAGAATCAACCATTAGTCGGAAGACTTGTAGACCCAGAAACACTAGCTACTGAAAACCCGCCTGTTGATGAATTTATGAAACAGCAATCAGAACTACTAGACATGATAGCCGGCGGGCTTGCCGGATTATCCGCTTTATCAGCTGAGAGAAACTTTCCAACTGAAAAGATAAATGCAATAGTAGAAGCGGAAGTTAAAAAACAATTTGATCAAAAAGATTATATTGAAGCTGATGAACTTCCTTCAGCGCTTGAAAATAGTGATGTAGTTTTTAAAGATACTTTTGATGATCAATTGACAGATCACGATGTTTTAACCGGTGATTCAGATATTGATCTAATTGTTGACAAAGTTATTGACCAGATAGAAATAACTAGGAAATAACAATGAAAAACAATATCCACAAAGGACATTACTATCATAATGACTGCGGTCATACTAACGATGAATATAAATTTTCAATTCTTATTAAAATGAAAAGCGGAAATAAATTACCTTTTGATGTATATCTTTTAAATGGTGAAAACTCTTTTAATAAGACTCAACAAATGTGCTTGAGAATGGGAAATAGCGGAAATTATATTAGTACTAATTTACATGATGTAGTCCGCGGATATCTAATTGATAAAACCAGTGACTGGGATTATTAAATACAAACACCGCGTTTAAACCGCGTTTAAAGCCCGCTGATTGACTAGCGGGCTTTTTTATTGCATATTATCTCATATAACAATAACAGGAGAAAAGAATGCCATTAAATTGGGATATAGCGGAAACAACCGCTTACAAAAATAAAGATAAATATGATAACTTTGATTTTATATTGGACGCCGTAGTCTTTTCAACTATGGCTGTTGATATAGGTCAGATAAAAAATGAGGACCTTGCGCACCAGTTCGTTGATAGAATTGTTTTAATTGAATCAAATTTTGGGTGGCTGTACAGGCGCAACCGCACATCATTATTAGCTGATAGAAAATTACTAAAAGATTTTATTGGTCTAAGAACTAACGTAGTCACATTGCCATTCAATAAATGGTATAAAACAAAAATTCTAGATAGGCGGGCTGATTATGCAATTAATGGGAGCTTCAAAAATGCCAGTTAAATTATCAAATCTAATTAAAAGCGGAAGCGATCTTAAAATTACACGCAAACAGGCGGAAGCTTTAAAACATTTATATTTTTGGCACGATATAAAAAACCGGCTTGGATTAAGCTATTTACAATTCAGGCGCACGTTAAAGCCAGTTCTGGGTTGTGATGACTTAGTAATGATTAATTGCGGAAGTATTTGGATAGGAATAACACCAGAAGGACACCGCCACAGCTGACAGGCAAACACCCCTTAACAAGCCCGCGAATTGACACCGCGGGCTTTTTTATTGCATAATGTCTTATATGTTAATCAACACGGAGAAAAGAAAATGTCTAGACAATATCCAATTTGGAATATTATCACCGCTTGTATTTATAAAAGCGGGAAATCATACGGAGTAAAAAACACCGGCGAAGTAGAAATTAAAGTCGGCACCAGTTCAAAAAATTCTCACACCTTTTTAAAACACCGCGTCACTCACCGAGAGGATGAACAAGGAAATAAAAGTTTTTATTTTTTTATCAATGATATTTGCATTGCAAAAGGGTTTTTAAATAAAGGCACCCACGAATTGCAAACGGTTTTTAATAATGGTCATGAGGAATTGCAACAATGATTGAATTAATAATGCATTTATTTATTGGATTACTTCCAATCTTTTTATTTATGGCTATAGTTTTAATGACTATTAGACGATAACAACCCGCCGAGCTCCAGAAGCTCCAGAAGCCCGCCCGATCCATTCCGGCGGGCTTTTTTATTTAAAACGGCTTGTTTTAAAGCCCTTCAGCGGGTGCAATTTATTTATTATGATATAATAGACCCCGTTTTTTTCCTGCTTTTCTCTTTTCCTGCTTTGCGTTATCCTGCTTTTTTCCCTGATACGGCAGGACACCCGCACAGCTCCCGCACAGCTCCCGCAGTAATTACTATATTTAGTAGCGCTGCGCTCCACCTGGCACGCAATATATAGTTATTTACGGGTTAAACAAGCGGACGCCGGACCCGCGCCCGTGGTCCAATTGTACAAGATCCGATTCGCGTGGTTTATGGACCTTGGACCGCGTCCAGATCCGGAAGGAAATCGCACCGGCGGGGAAAAAATGATATCACTCTTTCCCAGAGCTCCCGCACCACGTCCCGCGTCCAGCTGTTAGTGATTCCGGTTACCGGTTACTAGTTTTCATAGGGAATCCGCCATTTTTGGATTCGCGTCCAGTTCTGGACGGCACAACCCGTCAGGACAGGGTCAAGGTCCATGTTTTTCACAAATAATACATAGTATTTTTCTACAAAGTGCGTTAATATAGGATAAAACCCACAGGTACCCTAAGGGTCC
>Ga0209348_1000653_pt1 | contig 17664 bp, 10 predicted proteins | sample ETNvirenome_2_30_FD_184065 | JGI IMG/M metagenome (GOLD analysis project Ga0209348, IMG submission 184065) | Marine viral communities from the Pacific Ocean - ETNP_2_30 (SPAdes) (version 2) | ecosystem: Environmental > Aquatic > Marine > Oceanic | place: Pacific Ocean | collected 2013-06-22
TATACCAATTGAATTGGATTTGCTAGAGAAGGCTAGGTCGCACGTAAATCAATATAGCTATCGTGAAGTAGCAAACTGGTTGAGTACGCAGACTGGCAGATACATCTCGCATGTAGGTTTGAGGAAAAGATTAACGAATGAGCGAAGACGTAAGAATCAAGCTGCAAGCCTCCGCAAGTGGGCAGAGTATGCGGAAAAGGCAATCGCCAAAGCGGAAGAAATCCACACGCAAAGAACAGGCTCCAGAGCCAACAGCTAAAGTAAAAGAAGTTTCATATGAAACACAAAGCATAGAAGAACATGCTAATGTGTTGTTCAAGCCAAACCCCGGACCACAGACGGAGTTCTTGGCTGCAAGTGAACGAGAAGTTTTGTATGGTGGTTCTGCAGGTGGTGGCAAAAGCTATGCCATGCTTGCAGACCCCTTGCGATACATGGGGCATCCACAGTTTAGTGGGCTTCTGCTGCGACACACCACAGAGGAGTTGCGCGAACTTATATTTAAGTCGCAGGAGTTGTACCCAAAAATCTGGCCCGGTATAAAGTGGTCAGAGAGAAAGATGCAGTGGACTGCGCCATCTGGTGCAAGGTTGTGGATGTCTTACCTAGATAGGGATGAAGATGTCTTGCGCTATCAGGGTCTGGCTTTTAGCTGGATAGGCTTTGACGAGTTGACACAATGGGCCACACCGTATGCATGGAACTACATGCGGTCACGTCTACGGTCCACTGCAAGCGACTTGCCAATTTTTATGAGGGCTACGACCAACCCCGGCGGCAGAGGTCATCAGTGGGTTAAGAAGATGTTTATTGACCCTGCAGCGTATAATAGAGCCTTTGATGCAACCGATATTGAAACAACCGAAGTCCTACGGTATCCAGCAGGACATAGCAAGGCAGGAAAACCTTTATTTAAAAGAAGATTTATTCCAGCGAGACTTTCTGATAACCCATACCTTGCGCAAGCAGGTGATTACGAAGCCATGCTTCTCTCTCTACCAGAGCAACAAAGAAGGCAACTTCTTGAAGGTGATTGGGATATTAAAGAAGGAGCAGCGTTTACTGAGTTTGATAGGCGGGTTCATGTTGTTGAACCTTATCGTATACCTAGTAACTGGGTTAAGTTTCGCGCTTGCGATTATGGCTACGGTAGCTATAGTGGTGTTATTTGGTTTGCCGTTGCGCCTTCTGAGCAACTTGTGGTATATAGAGAACTGTACGTTTCTAAAGTCCTTGCCACAGACTTGGCAGATATGATTCTGGATGTGGAAGCAGAAGATGGTAATATTAAGTACGGTGTTTTGGATAGCTCTCTGTGGCATAAACGTGGCGATACTGGTCCTTCTTTGGCAGAACAAATGATTAGTAAGGGTTGCCGCTGGCGTCCATCAGATAGAAGTAGGGGCAGCAGGGTAGCTGGTAAAAACGAAATACATAGGCGTTTACAGATAGACGAATTTACAGAGGAACCTAGACTTGTTTTCTTTAATACTTGCTCACATGTCATATCCCAATTACCCGCCATACCGTTGGACAAGAAAAACCCGGAAGACGTGGATACAAAGAGTGAAGACCACTTGTATGATGCGCTAAGATATGGTATAATGTCTAGACCAAGATTTAGTATATTTGATTATGATCCTATGGGTAGACCCAGCGTGGGTATGCAGGTAGCCGATTCTACATTCGGATATTAAGAAGTAAAGGAAGTATAATGGCTGAAGATGAAATTATGATTGAAGACGATGCTATTGCATTAGACGATACAGATGAGTCAGAAGTTGAAGATAATGATGTATCCAGTATTATTCCATTTATTGTAGAACGGTATAATCGTGCAGAAGACTATAGGTATCAGGATGAATCAAGATGGCTAAGAGCCTACCGTAATTATCGTGGGTTGTATAGTCCAGATGTGCAATTTACAGAAGCGGAGAAGTCTCGTGTATTTATCAAAGTTACTAAAACTAAAACATTGGCTGCATACAGTCAAATCGTGGATGTCCTTTTTGCTAACAACAAGTTCCCTTTGTCTATTGAACCCACTGAGCTTCCTGAAGGAGTTGTGGAAGATGTTCACTTTGATCCTAAAGAACCTGAAGAACTACGTGGTGATGCCGATTTGGAATCGCCTTATGGCTTTGCAGACGATGGTAAAGAGTTTCCTAAAGGGGCTACGGAAAGATCACTCCAAGAAAAGTTAGGTGTATTCCAGAATAAACTAGAAGGTGTATCTGATAAACTTAAAGCTGGCCCCGGCAAAACACCAACAGCTATTGAGTTTAGCCCAGCTATGGTTGCGGCTAAAAAGATGCAAAAGAAAATACATGATCAGCTAGAAGAGTCAGGTGCTACTAAAAATTTAAGAAGTAGTGCATTTGAACTAGCTTTATTTGGCACAGGGATTATGAAGGGGCCATTTGCCACAGATAAGGAGTATCCTAACTGGGGAGATGATGGTCAATATGATCCTATGTTTAAAACAGTGCCACAGGTATCTCATGTATCATGTTGGAACTTTTATCCAGATCCGGATGCCAACAACATGGATGAGGCACAGTTTGCAATTGAAAGACATAAGATGTCAAGATCACAACTACGTGGTCTGAAAAAGCGTCCATACTTCCGCGACACTGTAATTGATGAGTGTATCGCAATGGGAGAAAACTATAACAAAAAATATTGGGAAGATGATTTAACAGACTATGCACCAGAACACGGCATAGAGCGTTTTGAAGTTCTTGAGTATTGGGGTATGGTAGATACCGACATGCTGGAAGAGCAAGGCGTTGAGATACCAGATGAACTAAAAGACTTTGATGAGCTACAGGCAAATGTATGGATATGTAACGGTAAGCTGTTACGCATGGTGCTTAACCCATTTAAGCCAGCTAAAATACCATACTGTGCTGCACCATATGAACTAAACCCATATTCATTCTTTGGCATTGGCATTGCAGAAAACATGGACGATACTCAAACGCTAATGAATGGTTTCATGCGTATGGCTGTAGACAACGCTGTGTTATCAGGCAATCTACTCATAGAAGTAGATGAGACTAACCTAGTGCCGGGTCAGGACATGTCTATCTATCCGGGCAAAGTATTCCGTAGACAATCTGGCGCACCGGGTCAGGCTATCTTTGGCACTAAGTTTCCAAACGTATCTGCAGAAAATATGCAGCTATTTGATAAAGCTAGACAGCTTGCTGATGAAAGCACTGGACTACCTAGCTTTGCTCATGGGCAGACAGGTATTACAGGTGTAGGACGTACAGCCTCTGGTATATCTATGCTAATGGGTGCCGCTAGTGGGCATATTAAAACAGTTATTAAGAATGTTGACGATTACCTTCTCCGTCCACTTGGAGAGGGTTTCTTTCGTTTCAACATGCAGTTTGATTTTGACAAAGAAATAAAAGGTGACTTAGAAGTTAAGGCACGTGGCACAGAAAGCCTTATGAAGAATGAAGTGCGTAGTCAACGCTTGATGCAGTTCTTACAGATAGCAAGTAGCCCTGCACTAGCACCCTTTGCTAAATTCCAGTATATTATTCGTGAGATTGCTAAGTCAATGGATTTAGATCCCGACAAAGTTACCAACAATATGAGTGAAGCCGCCCTGCAAGCAGAATTGATGAAACAGTTCCAAGGTGATCAGCCACAACCGGGCGCACCTGCTGGTGCAGATGCTATGGACCCAACTGGTGCTGGCGGCGGTAACATAGGTATGGGACAGGCTCCTGTACCGGGTGAACAAGGATTTAGTGGAAATGCACAACAACCTCAACCACAAGCAGATACTCAGCAGCCTCAAGCCGCTGGTGAACAACAAGCAGCAATGGGAAGCGTTCAATAGTTATATTGACCTTCTTATAGAACAACAACAACGTGCGTTAGAGCAATCAGATAACGCTATTATAATGCATAGATCACAGGGTGCTGTGGCAGCTTTACGCAGACTTAAAATGATACGAGATGAAATAAATGGCTAATCCCCGAAGAAGAACTAAAGGCGGTGAAAGACAAAGGACAGAGGGTCGTGTTGCTTTAAAAGACATGGCTCAGTTTGGAGCAGAATCTATACCGGGAGTTGGTGAGGTACTAGCTGCAAAAAGAGTTGGTGATGCCATAGAAGAAAAAGACTATGTAGGTGCTGGCATAGAAGCTGCTGCAGGTCTAGTGGGTCTTGTTCCGGGTGTGGGAGACTTAGCTGCTAGAGGCATTAGAAAGTTTCGTAAAACACGTAAAGCATACAAGTTATTTGTAAAGGGTGAGGATGGAGAACTATATCCTTTATTTGTTGATGCAAACCAACCTGTAAAAAAAGGAGAGTTTTTAGAAGCTAACTTTCCAGATGTAGCGTTTAAAGGTAAACGTAGTGCAAAGTCAAAAGAAAGTTTTTATGTGCCAACTAAAGGTGCAGAAAGAAAACCAACAAGATATTTTTTAGATGATAAAGAAATAACTAAAAGAGAATATAATAATTTAGGTCCAAATGCTAAACCTTTTGCAAGAGTTGAGCCGGGAGAAAAAGCAAAAGGTACAGGCACTTCTATAATGATACCAGATGAGGAGACTCGTCAGAAATTAATTGATGCTGGTTTTATAACAAACAAGGCACAAAGAACAAAAGAAGCTCCCTTTGGAAAAGTAACAGCAGTAGCGGCTCGTCCGGGTTGGCACTCAAGTCAAATGCCAGTAGCTACACATCTAGGACCAGAAGATTTAAAAATAACAAAAAAGGAAGCTGAAAAACTTTTAAAAGCAGGTATTGCTCCAGAAGCTATTATAAAGAAAAAAAATCAGTATTCTGTAAAAAGAAGAGCAGAAGACCAAGTATTTGCTGAAGTGGAAATGGCTGATGATGTTGATTATCAATCAATGTTGGCAGCAGAAGGTAAAACAGATATTAACGATAGAGTGCCTAGAGGTGGTAGCTATCGTTATTCAGACGGTCAAGCCGACAGTGACCAATGGGTTGTCGGCGGTGATATGAAAGTAAATAGAGAGCTTAGTAGAGAAGAAGCTAGAAAATTACAAGAAGAATTAGGTGTTAAAGATTTACCGTATAGAGATGAAGTAGAAGCCATATTAGGCAGAAAATTTGAATTTAACGAGGGTGGTTTAGCCATGTTTCAAGGTGTAGATGACTATATGCTGTCACAGACAGAACCAGAAAAAATGATGAAGCCTAAAGAGTTGATGATGGACAATGGCGGCATGGCAAAACAAATGGAACTTTTTAATGAAGGTGGGCTTTCTAAAAAAGATGAGGCTATTGAAGAGCTAGAGGAAGCAGGTGCAGAAAAGTTACAGGATAGGCAAGCCAAGTTTGATGAGTTAACTGAAATGCTTACTTCTGGCGAAGTAGAAAAAATGTCAGATGAAAAGAAAGCTGATTTTATAAAGCTATACAAGATGATGCGTAGCCAAGGTTTTAGCACTAAAGATCCACAAGCGGGTTTAAACGAGGGTGGCCTACTAGATGAGGGCGGTATGATTGACGAAGAGTCTGGCAACGATGTACCACCCGGTTCACTGCGAGAAGAAGTACGTGATGACATTCCTGCTCAACTTAGTGAGGGTGAGTTTGTATTCCCTGCAGATGTGGTGCGTTACATCGGTCTTGAAAACTTAATGCGTATGCGCCAAGAAGCAAAGCAGGGTCTTGCACAAATGGAAGCTATGGGTCAGATGGGTAACAGTGAAGAGGCTACTATGCCCGATGACTTGCCATTTGATATGTATGATTTAGACATTGAAGATGATGGTTTAAAAATGCAAGCTGGTGGTTTTGTAAATCCACAGACTGGCACGTTTACTATGCAACAACCTAGCACATTTAATGTCCAGTCTCAAGTTCCTACATATACACCCCCACCAATAACACCAGTGGTGCAGACTCCCACGACACCAAGTATACCCACTGTTGTTCCACCTACTGTGACTTTTCCAACTCAATCTCCTACAACAACTTTTGTAGATCAGATAGGAACAACCACTCCGGGTAAATACGATGAATTAAAAACATATTCAAATGAAGCAGGTCAAACTTTACAGATACCATTTATAGGTGGTAATCCTATTTATCCTATACCACCCGGATATACAGAAGGTACAAAAGCACCTGCGCAAACAACAACCCAGCCTACGACACAACCAATATTTCAACAACCACAAGAACCAGAAGGTGGTGACAGAGAAGATCCATCTCCCATAACAGGTGGACCTAAAAGCACAACAGGTGGGTTTAGTCTAGGTAATATAGGTTCCAGCATTAATACTAACGTAAATGATTTTATAGAAACGATTAGAGGTTCAAGACCTGACGTAATGAAAGATCCAAGTGATGCAACTAATATTACAAATGATGCTCTAGCTGCAATAGATGTTCCCGGTCTAAAAGGACCACAAGGTAATATTTATGAGAGCGCTGGTGTTACAAATAATTTCTTTGGGGGGGCTAGTAATATTACCCCTAGCAGTGAATTAGGAAAAGCAACAGCAAGCTTGGGATTTTTTCAAGCTCTTAGTCTATCACCAACAGGTGGAGCCACTGTAGCACTAGGTGATAAAGCTAATGAACTTCTTGGCACAGATTTTAACACGGCTGGTATAGATTTTAAGTCTGCTGCCATATCAGGTAATAAAGCTAGAGATACCGCATTGAATACTTTAGGTCTAGTTAGCATGAGTCAATTAGATGCCATAGATAATCCTGAAGTAAATGATGTAATAGGTCAAGCTATGAGAGCAGGTATGAAAGCATCAAGAGAGGGGAAAAATGCAGCAGAGGCCGTAAGTGCTGTTTTAAGTGGTGAAAAAGTAGAGGCACTAAAAGAAGGCATATATAATGATATAAAGTCCAACTACAACGCAGCTAAAAATCCGGGTATGTTAGGATTAGGCACTTATACAAATGCTGAATATTCAAGAGATTTGTCTGCTGACATAGCTAATATTGATGTCGCCCTAGATACTATTGGAGATTTCTTTTCAGACGAACCACCAACTGATGCAAATAAATCATTTAGAGAATCCTTTAGATCAGAAAATCCCCCCGGATCAGGTAACTTTGCATACGGTTTAACGGCAGCAGGTAATAAAGCTAAAAGACAACTTGAGGCAGTTAAAGCTAACAAAGTAGAGCAAAATAAAATAGCTAAAGAAAAGGCTGAACAGGAAGCTGCAGAGGCAGCAAGACGAGAAGCAGAAAGAGCAGTGCGAGAAAGCAGAAGGACGGGAACCTATGGTGGTGGAGACACTGGTGGTGGTGATGGTGGTTACGGAATTGATGATGGAAAAACAGACATTGATAGGGAAACAGAAGCTGCTGGAGGCTTTGAAAGTGCATTTAAATCTGGCGGTCTAGCCAAACAGATGAAGCGAAGTGGATTAGCTTCTAAAAAATAATCCACAATATGTTGGCTACCTAATCCCCCACCCCGTGGCTACGGTTGGCCCCAACGAAAGGAAGTACAATGGCTGAAGAAGCTACAATCATGGCTGAAGAAATGAAGCCGCAAAGAAAAGTTGCGTTTGCAAATCGTAAGTATACTAACGAAGAAAAACGCAAGATGGAAGAAGAAGAACTAGAACAGTTGATAAAGGAACAGAAGGGAGAGGTAGAACAAGAAGCTGCTAAACCCGAAGAAGCTGAACCTACTAGTGCAGAAGAGAAAACATTTAAAAAGCGTTACTCTGATCTGCGCAGACATCAACAACAGCAAGCTGAAGATTTTAAGAAAGAGATTGAAAGTCTTAAAAGTCAACTAAGTCAAGCTGCACAGAAAGAAATGAAACTGCCTAAGTCTGATGAGGACATTGAACAGTGGGCAGCAGACTATCCAGATGTAGCAGCGATAGTTGAGACAATTGCCATGAAGAAAGCTAAAGAGCAATCTACTGCTCTTGAAGAACGCATGAAGGCAATTGATGAGCTACAGACTACTGCGACAAAAGAAAAAGCAGAAGCAGAACTAATGCGTATGCACCCTGACTTTGGTGAGATACGTGACAGTGACGAGTTTCACAACTGGGCAGAAGAACAGCCTAAGTGGGTACAAGATGCACTGTACGACAATGACAACGATGCACGTTCTGCTGCTAGAGCTATTGATTTGTACAAAGCTGACATGGGCATCAAAGAAAAGCCTAAGTCAGACAAAGCAGCAGCTAAATCCGTAGCTACTAAAAACACACGTAGTAAGCCACAACAGGACGAAACGACTAATTACTTAAAAGAGTCTGATGTTCAAAAAATGTCACCGCAACAATATGAAAAAGAAGCGGATAACATTATGGAAGCGATACGTAGTGGTAAATTTATTTACGACATTTCAGGGTCAGCACGATGAGTATCATCTTTACTCCTGAAAAAGACACGCAGTTATTTGCACCCTTTGGGCCTACGATGGGATATTATCGTATGCCAGATGAGTTGGTAGATAAACTAAATGATAAAATGTCTGCCAGACTAGAAGACTACTCTGATCAACTTGTAGGTAAAGTTTCTGAAGAGTTAGCTTTTGATGATGAGATTATACGTATTGCTCAAGAAGGTTTAGGGCAGTTTGTAGGCAAATATCAAAACTATACAGAGTATAGAAACTCTATGGGTGCAAAAACTTTAGATACAGAGAATAACAACTATGGATTACAAATAGCTTCAGGTTGGTTTGTACGTCAGTTTGAAAATGAATATAATCCATTACATATTCACACAGGTGCTAGACTATCTTGTGTGGGTTACTTAAAACTTCCTGATGGAATAGAAGAAGAATGGGAAGAAGATTACAAAGATCATCATCCTGCTAACGGACACATACAGTTTGCATACGGAACAGCTTCAGGCTATACCTGTACAAACTTTATAATAAAACCACAAGTGGGTGATTTCTACGTGTTTCCATCACAACTATTTCACTGTGTTTATCCTTTTTATACGAAGGGTGAGCGCAGGTCTTTCAGCATGAATATGAACTTTATTGAAGTGCCGAAAGAGAAAAGTGTTGACAAATAGTTATTTATCAGTATAACTATAGTCACAAAGATAGTGTAACTTTATTGCGCACCTAGTTACACTTTATTAGCAAACCGCAAAGTCTTACGGATCACCTGATTAACAAGGCCCGTTGTGTAGTAGGGCGGCCACCTTATTATAGAACGCACCCAAGTAAATCAGCCTCTAAAAGTCTCGTGAGTTTGCATCTGTCAAAATGCTAATTAGGAGAATTTGAAATGGCATTTACTACCGCATCGGGATATGGTAATCTTCCCAACGGTAATTTCTCCCCTATTATCTACAGCAAACAGGTGCAACTTGCTTTCCGCAAGAGTGCTGTTGCTGAAGCTATCACCAATAATGACTACTTTGGTGAGATTGCACAAATGGGAGATTCCGTTAAGATTATCAAGGAACCCGAAATCACCGTTAAGGCGTATGCGCGTGGTACAACTATTACCCCGCAAGACCTTGACGATGAAGATTTCAACCTAACAATTGACAAAGCTAACTACTTTGCATTTAAGGTTGATGACATTGAAGAGGCGCACTCACACGTGAACTTCCAAGCTCTGGCAAGTGACCGTGCTGCGTATCGCCTAGCCGACCAGTTTGACCAAGACGTTCTTGGCTATATGTGCGGCTTTAAGCAATCATCTCTTCACAGTGTTGCTGACACAGCAAATACTACTGTGAATGGATCAAAGGCAATTTCTACAGCAGGGACTAACGAACTGCTGGCTGAAATGCAAGTTGACGCCAATGACTTTGGTGGATCAGCAGACAATGGTATTGGTATTCAGCCACGCCTACCGGGTGCTTCTGCAGTACCGGGTTCAGGTAATGCTAACCCAACCATGATTATTGCTCGTATGGCTCGTAAGCTAGACCAGCAAAATGTTGATACGCAAGGCCGCTGGCTCGTTGTTAACCCAGTCTTCTTGGAGATCTTGAAAGACGAAGATTCAAAACTTCTGAACCAAGACTACGGTGAGTCTGGTGGACTTCGTAACGGACTTGTTGTTAATAATCTGCACGGCTTCCAAGTGTATGTTTCAAACAACCTGCCAGAAATTGGAACAGGCTCTGCTACCACAGGTGGCACGAACTCTTCTAACTTCGGTGTGATTGTTGGTGGACATTCATCTGCTGTTGCTACTGCAGAGCAAATCAACAAGACTGAGACATATCGTGACCCTGACAGCTTCGCTGATATTGTTCGTGGTATGCATTTGTATGGGCGCAAGATTCTCCGACCAGAGGCTCTTGTTAATGCCCGGTTCTGCTTAGTGTAAGGGAGGATTGAGTTATGGCTCTAGGTGATAATACTACTTCCGTAGCACGTGGCAATGACGCACGTGGTCGTAAGCCTTACTTGCTTTCAGCAGAGTTAAACTTTGCAACTGCTGCAAGTGACAAGGGTACAGCCCTCGCTGCTAACGATGTTATTCCGGGTTTGACTATCCCTGCGAATACCCTCATCATGTGTGCTGGTTTTGAAGTAACGTCTGCTCATACAGGCACTTCAACCGATACAGATTTTGACTTCGGTATTACAGGTGGTGACTTGGATAACTTCGTTGATGGTTTTGATTTTGATGGCGCATCAGTAGGTGATTACGCTTTTAAGGCAGGTCAAACTCCTGTTCTTATCGGTGGCACTTCTGATACCATTGATATTGAAATTCAAGCAATGACAGGTACAACAACAGGCGGTAAGATCCGCATGTTTGCTGTCTGCTTGGACGTGGACGATCCGGGCGACATGACTGCTCAAGAGGTAGACCGCGATCAACTCGCGTAATCTTATGTGAAGGGGCAGGGCAACTTGCCCCCTCACTACATCTGATTAAAGAGAAACAAACACATGGCTGAATCATTTCTAACAATAACGAATAAAGTTCTGGCACGTTTAAATGAAGTAGAGTTAACATCTTCTACGTTTGCTACATCTCGTGGTATACAGACACAAGCAAAAAACGCAGTCAATGAATCTATAAGATATATTAATCAAAGGGAATTTAACTATCCGTTTAATCACTCTACTCAATCAGATACATTAACTGCTGGGGTGGTTCGCTATAGCATACCTACTACAGCAAAAACAGTTGACTATAATACATTTAGAATTGTAAAAGATCAAGCTGCTGGTATTGTAGGTGGTCGTTTACGTAAACTAGACTACAATGAATATCTTAATTTATATAGTGAGCAAGAAGATGATATTGTCTCTACAACATTAAATGGCTCACACTCTGCAGGTGTGACAACTTTAACGCTTACATCTACAACGGGACTAGATACTACAGGTAAAGTTCATATAGGGAGTGAGATAATAACATATACAGGAATATTAGGTAATGATATAACTGGCTGTACTAGAGGGGCTGAAAGCACTACTGCTGCAGCACACGCTGATGGAACCACGGTGACTCAATTTGAAGAGGGTAGTAGACCAGATTTTATTGTTAGGACGCTAGACAACAATTATTTATTACACCCTTATCCAGACAAAGCATATACACTAAAGTATGACTTCTTTACTTTTCCTAGTGACATGTCGGCACATGGAGACACTACAACCATACCCGACAGATTTGCACCCGTAATTGTAGACGGTGCTTGTGCCTTTGTATATCAGTACAGGGGAGAGGCGCAACAGTATGGAATAAACTTTGCTAGGTTTGAACAAGGCATTAAAAATATGCAAACACTCTTAGTAAATAAATTTGAATATGTACGCTCAACTTATATACCACATACTGGTAATACACGAGGTGCCACAAACGTAAGGGCTGAATAATGGCAGACATAGTACCTTTCGCTTTCAACTGTGAAGGTGGTCTAGTATTAAACCGTTCTACATTTATCATGGAACCCGGTCAAGCACTAGAGCTTACAAACTTTGAGCCTGACGTTGAGGGTGGTTATAGAAGAATAAACGGTTTTACAAAACATGTAAACCAACAAGTACCAGAGGACGCAGATCCAACTGAAAGCGTCACTATGGTTGCATTGTTTAATAACTTTGTACTAGCAGCTAGAGGTAGATTGATATATAGTTCAGCTTCTACCACTTTATCTTTAAAGATAGATTCAAGCACTGGTATGACGGGTTCAGGTACAATTAACGTAGGGGATACGACTTCTTTTAGTGCAAGCGGAACAATACAAATTAACTCCGAAATATTTACTTATACTGGTAAGTCGGCAACTCAGTTTACGGGTGTAACAAGAGCAACAAGTAGCACTACAGCGGCAAATCATGCCGCTACAGATGTAGTGTCAGAGTCTTGGACAGTTAGAGACAACGGTAGAACTGGAGCTTTAAAATATCAGTTTGAAAGATTTAACTTTGATGGAACTGATAAAATTGTAGTTGTTGATCAGGTTAATGCACCTACAGTATTCAACGCTTCTTTATCTGCAACAGATGTAAGTGATAGTAGTGTAGCTGGTTCTAAATTTGTGGCTTCTTTTAAAAACCACATGTTTTATGCTGGTAAATCAAGCACACCACAAGAAATAGTTTTTAGTGAGCCATTTAATGAGGACGGTTTTAATTCTGGTAGTGGTGCAGGTAGTTTAAAAGTTGACGATACTATTACAGGTCTTAAAGTTTTCCGAGATGACTTGTTTGTATTTTGTGAAAACAGAATATTTAAATTATCTGGAACGTCTAGTTCAGACTTTGCTGTTACGGCAGTTACTCGTGATATTGGCTGCATCAACGGATTTACTATACAAGAATTTGCGGGTGACTTAATATTCTTAGGGCCAGATGGTTTAAGAACAATTGCTGGTACTGCAAGAATTGGTGACGTTGAACTTGGTACTATTAGTGGTGCAGTACAGTCTATTTTTAGAGAAAATTTAGAAGACGCAGATAATTTTGACTCATTAGTTATACCTGACAAAACACAGTATAGAATATTTTTTAGTAAGGATAGCACAGAAGCAGCGACTAAAGGTGTAATGTGTGTTATGAAAAGCACAGGTTTTGAGTTTGCTGAATTAAAAGGTATTAAACCTTCATCCACAGATAGTGTTGTTGAAAATGGAGAAGTCATACCTGTGCATGGCGGGTTTGATGGATTTGTTTATAGGCAAGACAGGGGTAACACATTTGACGGTGCTTTAATATTAGCTAAGTACAGAAGTCCTGACATAACTTTCGGAGATCCGGGTGTTAGAAAATACATGCAAAGAGTTAATATTAACTACGCTCCTGAGTCTACTATAGATGCAGACATGTTTGTTCGTTATGATTATGAATCTGCTCAATCATCTAGACCAGCAGCATATCCGTTAGACAGTTTAAATGTTGGTGGTATATATGGATCATCAACGTATGGAACTACATCATACGGTGGACCTTCACAACCAATTGTGCGTAAAGCAGTAGAGGGTTCTGGTTTTGCTGTAGCTTTACGAGTAGAAGATGGGGCTACAAGCACAGCACCATATTCATTAAAAGGATTTCAAATGGAATATCAATTAGGGGCTAGAAGATAATGGGTGCAACTTATACAAGACAATCCACGTATTCAGATGGCGATACTATTACCGCCGCACACACCAATGATGAATTTGACCAGCTAGTCGCTGCTTTTGCAGCCAGCACAGGACATACACACGATGGAACTACTGGTGAGGGTGGGCCTATCACCGCGCTTGCGACAAACTCAATTACGTTTGGTACAGGTGCAGACACAGATATTGCCATAACATTTGATGCAAATACTAGTGATGGTGTGTTGACGTGGAAGGAAGATGAAGACTACTTTGAGTTTTCTGATGACATACTAATGTCTACTACAGAGAAGCTACAATTTAGAGACACGGCATTATATATTAATTCTAGCACAGACGGACAACTAGATATTGTAGCAGATACAGAAGTACAGATAGCAGCTACAACAATTGATATAAATGGTAACGTAGACATATCTGGAACTTTGACAATTGGTAGTGCGGGTATATCTGAAGCGGAGTTAGAAATACTAGATGGTGCAAGTGTTACCACGACAGAATTAAACATTCTGGATGGCGATACTAGCATAGGAACAACTGCTGTATCTGATGGACACGGTATTGTAATGAATCATGGCGGCACTATGGCACAAACCACAGTGCAAACTCTTGCTGCTTACTTAGATGATGAAATTACAGCCATGCCTAACCTAACATCTGTAGGCACTTTAACTACGCTAACTGTTGACAATATTATTATCAACGGAACTAATATAGGTCACACATCAGATACAGATGCTATAGCCATTGCCTCTGGTGGAGATGTTACATTTTCTCAGAATGTAGTTATTACAGGAGATTTGACTGTCTCTGGTGATGATATAACTATGGGTACTAACACTGCTGGCAATTTGCTTATTGCAGATGGCACTAACTTTAATTCTGTAGCTGTAGGAAGTTTATCAGAAATATCAACTGTAGAAAACGATGATGTGCTTATCGCTGTAGATACGTCTAGTGGTGGGTTAAAAAGAATAACACGATCTACGTTGGTTGCAGGGATTGCATCTGGTAGTGAAATTAGTAACGTGGTTGAGGATACATCCCCTCAACTTGGTGGTAACTTGGATACGAATAGCCACAATATTTTAATTGATGACGCACATTTTATTGGTGATGAAAACGGCAATGAACAGATTATATTTCAGACGACTAGCTCTGCGGTTAATCAGTTTGATGTAACAAACGCTGCAACTGGCAATGCACCAAAACTATCAGCTACTGGTGGTGATACTAATATTGATTTAGAGTTGGAGAGTAAAGGCACAGGGCATATTACTATATTAGGTAGAAGCGGTTCTGGTAACGAGGGTGCCATACAATTCAACTGTGAAAATAACAGTCATGGACAAATAGTTAAAGCACAACCTCATAGTGCAAGTGTAACTAACACGATGTTGCTTCCAGCAGGTAGCAGTTCTACTCTTGTATCGCTTGTATCAACTGATACATTAGAAAATAAAACACTTACTACTCCTATAATAAATGCTGGCGCACAATTAAAGAACGGTGCAACAAGTGCTGGCTTTTTAGAGTTTTTTGAAGACAGTGATAATGGCACAAATAAAGTTACTCTTATCGGACCAGCATCAACAGCAGATGTGACAGTAACTTTGCCCTCTAGTGCGGGTACAGTTGCCCTAACATCAGATGTTCCATCAAGCGGTATATCAAGTGGCAACGTAGCTACCTTTACAAGTGGTGTTGCAGACGATGACTTCTTACGTATTGATGGCACCTCTGTAGAAGGGCGGTCTGCTTCAGAGGTTAGATCAGATCTTGGATTAGCTGCATCTGCAACAACAGATACAACTGACGCAAGTAACATTGGTTCAGGAACATTAGCCGCTGCTAGAATGGCCGCTGCACAAACAGCTATCACATCTATACTGGCAACAGATTTAAAACTAGGTGAAGATAACGAAACCAAGATTGACTTTGAAACTGCAGACGAAATACATTTTTACGCTGCAAATGCTGAACAAGTATTTGTATCGGATGGCGTCTTTGGTCCACAGACAGATAGTGATGTTGACTTAGGTACAACAGGTGCAAGGTTTAAGGATGCTTTTGTTGACAGTGTAACTGTTACGGGAGATGTGGCTGTGGGTGATGACATCACAGTTACAGGCAGAGCGGTTGGAAGCCAAGATGCTGATCAAGCCACTAGTGGTGCTGGCGGCACAATTACTATGGATTTAGCTGATCATAACAACTTTGAAATAAGTGTAGGACACACTGTTACGCTTACCTTTAGTAATCAAACTGTGGGACAAACGGGTTGTATCTTTTTAGACAAAACTAGTGCGGATGCTGTGAGTTTCAATACGATAGTTTCTGTTAACGCATCTTCACAAGCGGCTTTGTCTACTGCTGGAGTTTATATGTTGACATACATGGTAAAGGCTGCGTCAGGCACAGGAAGCATTTTAGTTTCTGTATCAGGTGCATTGACTGCAGACGGATAAAGGCAAGAAGTATGAGTTTATTACATGGAGTAGGTTCGGGACTTGGTGGTGCGGGTGATTCTGGCGGTGCGCTAGGTTCGTTTTATGGCCACACCCTTGATCAGTCTTTACGCTTTAATGATGATGATGATGCAAACATAAAACGTGATATTACCACTTCAGGTAATAGAAAAACATGGACTTGGAGTGCTTGGGTTAAAAGGGGAAATTTAGGTAGTGATCAATATTTATTTACTGATGGCAAATCCAGTTCCTTAAGTAGTTTTAATTTTGATACTAATGACAAACTTTACGTTCAGTTACGCGCTGGTGGTGCATCCAAGTACAAACTCACTAATCAGGTGTTTCGTGATGTTTCAGCTTGGTATCATTTTGTGTGGCGCGTAGATACAACACAATCAACTGCTGAGGACAGAAGCCGTGTTTATGTTAATGGAACACAGATAACATCTTGGAGTACAGAGCAAAATGTCAGCCAAGATACTGACTCAACAATTAATGAGTCTGGCAATGATCATTTGATTGGGGGTTACAGTAGCGGCACTTCAAGAAATTTTGATGGTTACATGGCAGAAATCAATTTTATTGATGGCACAAGCTATGGTCCAGACACTTTCGGTGAGACGAAAGACGGAGTGTGGATTCCAAAAGAGGTATCAGGCGTATCATACGGAACCAATGGTTTTTATTTGCCGTTTTCGCATGACACTGTATCCGAAGGGTTTACACCTGTTTTATATGAAGGCACAAGAGTAGCTGACACTATAGTTAAGGGTGTTGGCTTTACTCCAGATTTAGTGTGGGCAAAACGAAGAGACGGTGTACAGGAAGGCAGAATCACAGATAGTGTTAGAGGTCTTAACAGACAATTAAGACCAGCGGCAACCAACATAGAAACCACTTTTTCAAATGCTGTGACGAGTTTTGATCCTGATGGATTTACTCTTGGCGTAGATACAAGCTCCGGGACTCAAAGTTTTAACTATTATCAAGATAGTCACGTTGCTTGGTGTTGGGAAGCTGGTGGTGCGCCTACAGCAACTAACAGTGCTGGTGCAGGGGCCACCCCAACAGCAGGGTCAGTTAAAATAGATGGTTCTAATCTTGGTTCTGCATTAGCTGGTACAATACCAGCAACTAAATTGACAGCTAATACGACAAAAGGTTTTAGTATTGTGTCTTATACTGGCACAGGTTCTAACGGAACTATTGCTCACGGTTTGTCTAGTGCGCCAGAAATGATAATTATTAAAGCGAGATCAAGGGCTGAGGCTTGGCTTGTGTATCATAAATTTGACGGTGGCACAGATGGTAGGTCATTTTTGAACTTGGACGTTGCTAATGCTAAATTTGACAACGGGCCGGGAAGTTACTTTCAAGATACGCCGCCAACTTCAAGTGTGTTTTATCAAAACACTTCAAGTTATAATCAAAACACAGATACATATATAGCCTACTGTTGGCACTCTGTTTCTGGCTATTCAAAATTTGGTTCGTACACTGGGTCAGGATCTAGTGGGAAAGCAGTTACAGGTTTAGGGTTTAGACCTGTGTTTGTAATGGTAAAACGCACAGACTCTAGTGGTGGCTGGCATGTGTTTGACAGTGTAAGATTCCCAAGCAACCCAATAGATAAACGGCTTGAGTGGGATAACG
>Ga0209348_1000654_pt1 | contig 17661 bp, 16 predicted proteins | sample ETNvirenome_2_30_FD_184065 | JGI IMG/M metagenome (GOLD analysis project Ga0209348, IMG submission 184065) | Marine viral communities from the Pacific Ocean - ETNP_2_30 (SPAdes) (version 2) | ecosystem: Environmental > Aquatic > Marine > Oceanic | place: Pacific Ocean | collected 2013-06-22
CCTTTAACAACAACTTTACCAGTGCCATGTGGGGCTAAATCAATATCTCTATTTGAACTAGACACAATATCTCTAGCTAAAACATCAAGATCGCCACCCAACTCTGGAGTCGTATCATCTACAACATTAGTAAGACTACCAGCACCGTCATTACCAGAATAACTAAAATCAACCCTAATGCCATCAGTGTTTGAGAACGTGCCGTTGCTCGCTAAATGCGTAACAGGAACCTTGGAGTATCCTGACGCTGCTGTAACTGCACCGCTTACCTTATATATTGCAAAGGTAGCTGCTGTTCCCTCTTTCTCAATATGGATGATGCCTCTCGCTGTAGCATTGCTCACATCATCAAACGTAGCAATAAACGTAGATATGGCAGCTCCATTGTCATCAGCATCGTCAATATATATCTCTGACACAGAACTTAGTGTGCCGTTGTTTAAGGCCACCTTACCACCGCCGGGGTCAGCGTCAGAAGTGCTATTGTTAAATGTCATTTGCAAGCCAGCAGAGTTGCCTGTTGCGCCAGTGTTACCTGTCACAAGCCCAAAGGCCAAAGCAAGCGCACCAGAACTGGCTGTATAGGTTGCAGAAGCCGTAGGAGAGCCACCAGCAGACACAGCCGACACAGATGCCGTGACGGTATCTACCTTGCCCTCAGTAACCGTTAGGTTGCCACTTCCATCAAAACTAAGAAGCTTGTTCGCTCTGTCAGCGGCAGACGTAGTAAACTCAGATGTCGCAATCACATTTGTTTTTGACACCTTCAAAGATCGCCCTACAGTCTCCTCTAACTCCTGCACCATGAAAGTTAGCTTGTCTAACGCATCTTCATGCGTGGCTGCTGGGAACGGATCGTTTGGTGTATAGTCTGTGGTCTGAGTCCGGGCTGTAGTTCTAAGCAACACCACAGTTTCACCTGATGCTGGGGCTGACCCAAATGTTATATTACCACCACTTGCAACACCTACGCCCGACACAGAGTAATGTGTTGTTTTAGTCTTGGTAGTTTCTGCGCCAGTTGAATCAGTCCTGATAATAACCGTAATATCGTCATCATCAAAGATTTTGAACGTATACGCAAAAACAGTGGTACTGCCGTTGCCACTGTAACTGTTTCTAGTGTTGGTGCTACTAACTGTCATATCAATCTCCAGTTGTCCCGCATGTTATCAAATAAATTATCTAAGGGCTAGTCTACTCTGCTTTGGGTGGGCAAATCCTCTGTAGCTATCCTAATTGCGTTTTGTATTCCAATAGCGTTTGAAAAAGGAAGGGCAGTTAAAAGTGACCTAGCCTTGCCTCTGCTCATTTGATAGTCTGGGTTCAGACCTGTTCTTACTGCTGTTTTAAGTGCGTTTTCTGCACCAGTTGCACCAAACAAAATTTGATAACTTGGATTGCCTGTTAGAAAATTGCTATCAAGCCCACTACTTCTATAATTTGAAAAAAATGGATCAGCCCCATAAATATCACGCGCTGTGTCTACACCTCCCGGTATAAAAGCTGCATAGCTTGATCTTGCAAATGTAGCCTTTGCTATTGCCATTGGCGAAAGTCTTTCCTCTTTACGCTCTCTCTTTTCTTTATCACTCAAGCCGATCATTTGGATGTTTTGCTGTGCAGTGTAGGCCAAGCCAGCCGAAATAGATGAATACATCATGGCTTGAAAAGCTCTCATATCAAACATTTTAACATTATGAAGAAGCTGTTTTGCATGAGAGACAACCATGAACGTCCTAAATTGAACCAAAACCTTTCCATATTCTTTAGTCATAAACAAACTTAGATTTCCTAAATCATTTTGCTGGATCGCCCTTCTTGTCCATCTGGCAACGGCTATACCCAAAATATCCCTAGCTTTTGGATCCCATTGCTCAAGATTAATCTCTCTTAGTTTTTTGGTTGAAAATAGAAATGAGTTTTCTAGTTTTGCGTGTTTCTTAAAATTATCAAAAACAAGTTGTGCCTCATCGTCACCAAGACCAAGACTTCTCATTCTTTTTAAACTCAAAGACTTATTAGAAAAAACCATATCTGCAAGGGTTTGCATAACAATTCTGGATGTTCCACGCTCTAAGCCAAGAGTTATGGGGGCCATGCCTGATATGTCGGCAGTCAATCTTTTTGCTCTGTCTGCGCCTCTTTGTATGCCATCCAAGATACCGCGACCATAGGGTGAATTAGTTTCAAGCTGATCAATTCTATGGATCATCTGATTTGTCATACGTTCTGCGCCAGTGCCATAGAATGCCTCAATGTCACGCAAAACTGGGTCAGTCAACTCACCATTTTCAGCGCGTTTTATCATGGCCTTGAACTCAGGCACAACTCTTATCAGACCTCGTATACCACCAACTTGCACAGCGTTACCAAGTTCGGCAAACTGTGCAAAACCAACCTGATTCATAAGCCTGATAAAGTTAAAGTCTTGTATAAGACGAGTAACCTTCATAAAGCCACTATCTTGATTCAGTGCGTTTGGTGGTCTTCTGCCCAGAATCATGTTGTATATTGTTCTTGCGACCTCTTCTTCTTTACCAATTCTTTTTCTGTTGCGCTGTCTTGTTTTGCCCACACCCTCATTTATAGCGTAATCTTTTGCTTGATTTATAAGTGACTCAAAGTCGCTTTCTGATTTGATGCCTTTTTTGGCAAGCGCGATACGTCCAGACATTTCGTTTGCATACAAGGTAAATACTTGCTCTGCATCACGCTCTTGCAGATCCTTTATAGAAAATATTTCTCTTGTGCCCGTGAGTTTGTTTACCCCCTCAAACTGTGTTTCCATGTCAAATTTTAGTCGATACTTTGCCCTTGATGGAACGCCTGTTTGTGACTGTTCAAACAAACCTAATAATCTATCTAATTCGTCATCACTAAACGGCCTAAATACACCGCCATCCTCTTTGCCAAAACGCTCTTCTTTCATTATCTGCTTTAGAGTGTCTCTACTATCAGCAGTAAATAATCGGGAAAATCCAGAGTCTAGCCCAGCTAAATCACTTTTGATTTTGATGTTCATAGCTTTCGCAATTTGTGCGGCAGCGTCTTCCGTTAAGTCAGTTGTTCCGTTGACTAAACCTTGCGTCAACATACGCTCAATTCCATTATCGCCAATCTTACCCCTTAGATCATCAAACTTAAATTTGTTCCATCTGTGGGTAAAATACGTCAAATTTTCTGGTATGCTTTCAAAACCTTTGACACCCGCCTCTTTTGCCTCACGCAAAATATTTCTATACAATTCTGCATTTCTTTGAGCCATGCGCTTCACGGCTGGAGAATGTATACCGTTTGGGTTTTCAATAGCGTCTGCTACTTGCTCTCCAAAAGAAGTTCTTTGCTTTGATTGTGACCTACGGAAAAAGCCAATATTATTTTCTTTTGCCCACGCTTTGTACTCTACACCGTAAGTTTGATAGAACCGTGCAAGTTTTCCTTTGAAAGCGTTTGTTTTCAACAAATCAGCGGTTGACTCAATGACGTTATCACCGCGCACACCAACAGCATCTTCAGCTAAAACCCTGCCTAATCCGTTGATAATGGGATTGTCAGAACTAAGCATGTAGTTAGCCATATCTATACGGAGTCCTGAGAACTCTGACTTTTGCATCTCTCCAAAGTTCTCTATGGCATTCTCTGTAGCCTCTGGATTTCTCAGGCTTCTCTCCATGAGAGGTGGGTCAAAAGGGTTTGCAGCCGCGCCAACGCTGCTTTCATTTAGCAAATCTTGTTTTACCCTAGCCTCTAACTCTGCTTTTTGTGCGCCTTCAACCTCTTGTAACAGATTTTCATGTGCTTGGCGTAACTCTGGCTCGTTGCCCACTCCTCTGCTTATCGCTCCTACACCGCCGCCTAACAGCATCCCAGCAACGGCTGCATACATGACATCATATTCATCTCTTGTAACGCTCTCAGAGGCTATATACCCCTCTATAGCCGCGTTTGATGCCGCACCACCTATTGCACCTCGTACAATACGTCCAACTCTGGACAGTTTGCTGCCCCAAACAACAGGCGCAGCAGCCCCTCCAAGAATACCTCCTGTTGCCGCTACAGGGTCAAAGATGTTGACACCTATTCGTAAAGGCACACCGTACCAACCCCAAGACTGCATTTTCTTTTCGTTTTCTAAAGAGGCCAAAACCTTTTCACGCATTTGTTTTGCATGATCAAAACTGACTGTTTCCTCAAGAAAATCGTGATGATCCTCTGGTATGTCTTTAGTCAATTCATTAAACTGATCTTGGTCTAAACCTTCTTTGAGATAATTTAAATCCGGGGCAAAATTTTCTTTGTTTTGAAATGCGTAAGAGGTAATCCAATCCTCTTCAACGCTTGCGCCAATAAAGTCTGAAAAAGAAACATTTGGCTTTTCAGCCGCTATCTTCCTTTGAAGTTCTGCTTTTTCAAAGGCTTGAAACTCTGGCGTTCCAATTGGTACAGGCTTAGATGGGGTGAGAAAATCGTCTTCTGCCATCACATCATTCTCAAATCAAGCTGTGGTGTTGCAGGGGAATCCTCTTGCTCCTGTTGCACTTTACGTTGTTCTTTTTCTAAAGAAATTTTTAAATTTTTATTAAGATTTTCAAGTGCTTCTTTTCTTTCCGCTTCCCTAGCTTCTGTCGATAATTTCATCAACTCTTCTTTTGTGTAGGACATATACTTGCCCTCTGAGTTTTGGATTGGAAAGCCACCATCTCTAACTAAATAAAATCTATCAGCCGTACCCTCAATGTTAAGCAGTCCCAGATTACCTTTATCTAACTCGGCGTCCTCTAGCATCTGTTTATTTGTTTCAGCAAAATCATCAATAACCAACGTAGCTATTTCTTTGATGTTTGACAGTTCGCCACCTTGCTCAAACTCAGGCAAATTAGGAACAAGCACAGAGCCAATCAAAGTATGACTTCTGGCTAAATCCTCTCCAGCCCTTTCAAGTGCTTTGTCTACGCCCACACCCATTTTTATATATTCTTTTGCAAGATCTTTTATTTCTTGTTTCATATATCCAGTGTTTTGCGGCGAGTCTAAATCAAACTTGTACCAAGGCTGACGAGTAAGTTGTGCGTCTGTGACATCTAAAGTTCTGTCTAATTCTTTAGAAAAAGCTTCTGGGTCAATGTCCCTTTGTAGCCTCATCTTCTGAAGCGCACCTTCATCACCATAAACATCAGACAAAGTTTCAAAGCTTCTCCACCAAGCAAGATCTTTTGCATTTAGGTGCTTATTTAATAAGTCCTCTCTCATCTCCATGTTCCTAAACAAGGTGATGGCAAACCTGTCCTCATCGTCAATATCTGTCTTGTTTGGGTCAGACAATCTCCCTTTGTGTTTTACAAGCGTGTCTGTGAAAACTTGTGAAGTCACACCATTCTTCTGCAAAAAGTCTAACTGTTTCTGTGGACTATCTTTCAAAGCATCAAGGTTTTCATCTACAACAACTTGAACATCAGTCTTGGTGACTTTGAGATCAGGTTGATTAGATGCATTCAACAAATTTCCGTTCTTAGCCGCATCTCTTAATACGTCACGTTTATTTTCAGTCTTTGCGCTTTTAACTAACGCTTTTCTTACCTTTGCCACTCTTGATAACGTCTGTTGAGCTGCATCACCAAACTTGTCAGCCCTTTTGGACAACGCACCGTTTGGACTTACTTCGCTCTGTAAAAGCTGTTCAGTTTGAGCAAGCATTGATGTTACTTCAGCCGTTGTCATATCACCTGTTGCAAGTCCATTCTGTGCGGCTTGTGACATCTGTTCAGCGGCCTCAAGCGCACCCGCCTCAATATCTTTTGTCTCTCTGCCCTCTGGGTTGCTCACCTGACTTTGAAACATTGACAATGGGTCTTCTGACTCCGTTATGTCATCAACAGCATTTTGTTGTGTAAGATCCACCAAGTCTTTGAACTTTGGATCAGCAACAGAACGGACAAGAGCCATCCTCTGACCGTTACTCAGACCAGCAGTGTTAATTACTTTTTGCTCACCATCATCTGTCACACCCACAAACGGTGTGCCGTCCATAATCGCATCTTGCAAACCTTCCTGATCAGCAGCAGACACCGACAAAGAATCAATATCACCAATAGCCTGATCATAAGCCAATCCACGCATTTCGCGCTTTCTTGCTTTTACTCTGTTCTTAAATTTTTCTTGAGTGCTATCAGCCATACCTTTGCCCGGTATGGTTGTTGCTATTTGGTCTAACTCATCAATGCTTGCGGCTGCATCTATTTGTTTACCAAGATCGATGGCCTTAAAGCCTTGTTTGATTGAGTCACTGTCATAGCCAGTTCTAATTCCATCAACGACATTGTTTTGTAATTCAAGGTCAATCTCTGCTTCTAAACGTCTTCTATCGGGATGCGTCTCTGGAACGATAGACGCTTGACGTATCATCTCGCCAATCTTGGCTTTTGAAGCGTCCGTTCGTATGGCTTGCCCTCTTGCAAATGCTTTGTTTTCACCTTGAAACTGAAATGACAAAGCTGTTGATGAAAGCGATTGCTTTACCTTGTCTTTTTGTGATTTTGTTAAATCTGTTCTCGCATCAATTGCGTTGAGTTTTTGATCCCTAAATGCTTTAAAATTTTTTTGATAAACAGAAGTGTCGGTATCTTTGTTGTTTCTGTTGAAATCATCAGCTTCTTGACTAAAGCTAGTAAATTCTTCGTTTTGCACTCGCTTTGTTTCAGCGTTCTTCTGTCTTTCTAAAAAATCAAATGTGACTTGATCTAACTTTGCACCAAAAGCAGCGGTTGCTTTTCCGGGAGCTTCAAATGCCGAACTTGCTCTTGGGCCAAGACCACCAGCGGTAACTCCTATCTGTTGTTCATATTTTTTAATCTGTACCATTTTATTAACTCATGTAAGTTGCGGCTTTTTCTGCGCCTTCTAGTAAAGATTGATATGAGGCCGTTTTGTAAGCAGAAGCTTTGGCTCTGCCCTCTGCCCTTGATAACGCAGCCTCACTAGCTTTTGCTACTTGTTCTATATCTGAGGCATAAGCTAAATTCAAAGCATCCATCTGTGTATTCATGTAGGAGTCTTTTAATGCCTCAAGCGCACTGCCAGACATTTCAATTCCTGACGCTGCTGTAGCTACGCGCTGTGTTGCAATGGTGCGTTCAGATGCTTTTCTAAGGTTTGCGTCTTCAGAAGTTTTCTTAGTTTGCAGGATTTTTGCTTCGTTCTCTGCAACACGCGCATTGAACTCACCAACAGCCTGTGCCTGTTTAGCGGCTGCTTGGTTTCCCTTGTATCCTAAAATTGCTCCAATCATTACAACACCATTGACATTCTATAATAGTTGGAGCCATCTGGCCCATATTTGGGCATCATGCCTTCGTCTTTGAAGCCTAGCCACTTAGCAAATCTGATAGCCTCTGGGTCTAATTCATTGATGCTTGCCTGCACTCTATGCAAACTATTGTTTGCTATTATACCGTCAAACATTGTTTTTGCATACCGCGCAACTGACGTTTGCCATTTACCAGCGTGTTTTGACAACATACAAAAACCTTCTCCAACGCCATCCCACAGCACATGGATGCCGCCAATGGCTACCACTGTGTTACCTTGCATGACGGTAAACGCATCAACTGTATCACCCGACTTGAAAGCATCTTTGAATGACTTTGGTAAATCAAAGTTTGTTTCTATCGTAGCGATATGATTATCGTTGAATTTAACTACCTCAAGCATCAAAAGTATTTGACCTTCTCATAATTGCTAAAACCGTCATGGGCAATGGCTGCGATTGTCGCACAACAACTCTTGCGTCATTCTCGTAACCAGCCGGAAAACTAATTTCTTTATCACCGTTGAACAACGGCACCGCTTCATCCATAGCCATACTACTATCACGAAACGGAAGTCTATCAAGGTTATTTGTATCTGGCCCCATCTCGGCACCAACAGTATTAAAAAATCTAACGGTTACACCATGTATACGTTTGATCTTTCCCTGTGCTATACCATCCTCTGCGCCAGCCTCTATTCGTAATGTTTCTACTGTTGATCTATAACCAAATCCAACATGCACCTTAGACGCATCTCTCTCCAAAGTTATTGCCCCGCCAGAAACCGTTTTGTCTGGGTGTGATGATCCATCAGCTAAAACAGACACAATCTCTCCTTCCAAGTGATTTAAACCTGTGATTGTAGCTGTTGCAGTGCTGTCATAGGTCAGACCGCTATCAAGAAAGAAAGCATCTGTTACGTCTGTTCCAAATTCTATTGGTTTTAAAAATTCTACATGACGCACTGTGCTGCCATCTATTTCACGTTTTACAGATACATAAACTTGATCTTCAGCCCCAGATGGTATTGATGTGACGCTTTCAACTATGGCTGCAATTTGATTAGTTGTTGTCAATCTAGTTGTATCAGAACTCTTGATGCTCAATAAGCCACCCGGCGTAGGTGATGTTTCTTTTACAGTAACCACTGCCGCTGCTGGATTTGCCACAGTAAAATCATCATGTGCATTGATTGCGGTAAATATATTATCAGCAGTTGTGTCGTTGTTGGTATTTGGCCTAAACCCAAGTGATGAAGATGGTGACGAGCTACCCACTGCCTCAGATGTAAATGTGACAGTTGTGCCATCACTTTTTGTCAAAACCAGTGTCGTTCCTACAGCTATGTTTGCAAAATCACTGACTGTTATGGTTGCATGTGCGCTTGTTCCGCCAATAGAATGATCGTGCCACCCAATAGCCGCGTTTGCTCTGTCGTATGTTAGCCCAACCAATCGTCCGTCACTGTGGACAAACCACAAGATAAGTTCTGGTTCTTGCTGCCATACCATGTCTGTCAAACCGCCACGCGGAATGTGGTCTGCTAATATGGTCAAATCAATTCCAAGCAAGCCATCTGTATCCAAATCAAACGTAATCTCTTTGACTTTTTCTTGACCCTTTTGAATAAGAATTGTGCTGTTTCCCGCCCGAACAGGACGAACATCTGATGAACCAAATGTGGTTTCACGCAAGACGTTTACATTCGTTGGCGATACTGGTGTGGAACCTGTGCCACCAGAAAGCGTAAACTCTGCACTTGTAGTCAACACTTGCAAGAAACGCGCTGGTAATAAATGTTTGATAACATTAACCTTGTCAGACGCAATGGTAAAATTTACCGCTGAGTCATCTAATGTTCCCGGCGTCATGTTTTCAAAATCAGCCGATACTGAGCCAAATATGGTCTGTGGCTGGCCTGTAGTGCCAGCAAAGTACAATCGTTGCTCATAAAATCCAACGGCCTTAGGGAAGCCCTGATCGCCGTCAAATGAACCAAGCGACCATTTTGTAGTTGGGTTTCCTGACCCTACAACGCTTGCTGGCAAAAACCCCTCTGCGTTTTTGAATGTCGCTGTTACTTCTGTTGCACTGGTAAAGCCTGTTATCTTAACAAATCCAGATCCACTATGCTGAAACTGCCACTCAAGACTGCCATAGGTTTCTGTGCCAGATAAATGCACTGGCGGTGTGTTGCCGCTTGTTTCAGTCCCACTGTCTGTTTTTTTGTAAACATTGTTGCCGTGTCTAACTAAAACATTCTGAGCGTAGCTAGTGCTTGCCGCCCAAGCATCATGTTCTACCTCTATAACCTCTCTAAATCTTATTAATCGTCCGACATCATTTGCTGTGAACAAACTTGCAGAAGCAACGATTGTGACGCTACCAGTATTGGCAGACGCATACAAAGTGGTTGTCGTCTGGTTCTCATCAAGATAAGGGCCGTCAATAAAGTCTATATCTGCTAGTGTAAAGCTGGTTGCTGTGGTTCTGGTTAGTTTTGCTGGCTCATGGTCTTTATGCGCTAAGAACAAAACGTCAGCCGATTGAGCATGGTTGATCTCAAATATATCTGTAACAGAATATGTTGTCGTTACCTCAACTATCTTGCCGACTGTGCCACCGCTAGAGTATGCTGTAAACGCACTACTGTTGACACCAGACAACTGAAATGTATTTGTTGTTTTCCCGGCAACTGTAAACTCTAGGTTGTTGACCTCTACCATACCAGCAACAGACGTTATAAAAACTCTGTCACCATTGTTAAGGCCATGAGATGATGCAGTTACAACCGCTGGATTGGCCTGTGTAATTCCTGTTATGTTTGTAGTGGCCTCTGTAAGTATGCCGCCATCTTTATAAAATCTGATGTAATTTGCACCAAGCTCAAGCACATAGGCTTGCTCATCACTTACCTCAAAATTAATTAAACGTATTTTGCCACCATCTTTAGAACGACCAGCAAAAAACGAACCCGGCCTACGAGTTACGCCCCCAGATGGGAACACAAGCATATTGTTAAGGGTTTGCACAGCTTCATTATACTTTGGTATATCTATGCGACCCTCAAGCTTTGGCGAGATCTCACCTGTTCTAAAATTTGTTATTATGGTGGAGACACGCGCCATGCTTACAACCTAATGTTTGTGAAATCGTCTGCCTGTGGTTGCTCTGGGAAACCTTCCATACTATCAACGCCTTTGGCTTCTTTCAGACGAGCTTCGTAAACACTCAACATATTAGCCGCAACAGAATTGCTGCCTGTAATGTTGTAAGCTATTTCAGCCGCCAAACGTGCTGATATGGCCTTGTTAAGCAATGAGTCATACTGTTCTGTATCAGTTATTCTGCCTATGTAAATAATATTGCATGTGTCTTCATTAGATAGAATTTTTCTACCCTCTATCTTAAACATGACGTTGCTATCATACGCGGCAACATCATTGTTGACATTGCTGTTCCAGAAAGAAAGCACACGCAAACAAAATGGGTCTGTTGGTAATGTAAACTGAAATGAAAAGCCAAACGCCGGGGCGGTTGAGTCGGCTGCTAAATTTGTTCTTGTGATCGCTATGTTCCAAGGATGTGAACGCAATACAGCATCCCTTACATCCTCAAAGTTTCCGTTACATAATCTGGCTTCTTTTGAATTTTCGGTCAACGCAGTTATGTTGGCCGCGCCAAGCAAATCCAACGCCCTGTTACACAGATCGACAACTGATGCCATAGCAAACTCCTAAATGGGAGAAGGCAGCTTACGCTGCCCTCTCTTATTGTTTAGTTCACAACGTAGTGAATAATGAACGACATATCACCGCCAGTGCCACCAGTGGCATTGAATGTTGCGGCTATGTAGTAATACCCACCCGGATCGGATGACGCTCCTGCATTTGTATACAGTTTCGCACCAATCGTGTTGATGTCTGCTGCCTCTGTCCTCAGATCCGCAACCGCTGTAGTTCCGTCTGCAACCGCAGTTGCAAAGAAGTCTTCGTCTACAACAGTTCCGTCTGTCTGATAGATGCCAACATTGAATGTGCAGCTACCGCCTAAAGCATCTGTTGCAACCTGTATGGCTGTAATAGACGCATTACTTGGAATTGGAGCCAGCATGACAATATCATTGTCGGTGCTGTCACCAGCAGCTAACGCAATCGTACCTTGAGCAACACGCAAAACACCGTGTAACTCTTGGCTGTCGTTGGCAACTTGAGGAGAGGCTTCAAAATTAGCTACAAGATCTGAATTTTTCGTAGTCATAATCTACCACTCCTTATGCTGATTCGTCACAGTCAATCTGGACAACTTTTTCTTCTTCCATACGAGTGGAACCGATGCTCATGCAATAATAGACTTGCGTTGCGTAACCTTTGTCGGAACGCTCATCTATTCTTGCCATTACATCTTTACCAATCGCTAGAGCAAGACCATCCTCTGCCCATGCGAAACATGAACGGATGTTGCCAGCTTTTGACAGACGGTTTGAGGTTATGAAGTTAAATCCCATAAACTGATTTACTTCACCTTGCACAAGAGCCTTTACAGTGTTGAAATCACTTGATGTTACGTTTGTATCACCTAGCAATGCTTCAATCTGATCTGGCCCTACAGCAATGTAGCGCGGTATTGACGGATCAACTGACGCAAGGTCTAAGGTCTTTTTAGCAGTCCTTAGTTTTGCAACAGTCAAATCTGCACCACCATTCGCAATTTGCTGACCAGCAGGAAGCGCAGTTGATGTGCTGCCTGTCTCGCCAGTAAATGCTGTGCCTAATGCTGCTGAGATAATCTCATCGTCCATCGCACGACCCAATGCAAAAGCGGCTGCTTGAGCATAGGCAGAGGTTGGATCAATGAGCATACGGACTTTATCTTGCTCATCAATAAGATCAGCGTATTCATAGTCCACAAGTGTCACCCGACGCCTTGCATGGGGTGTGTCGATCTGGGGAGTGTCAGCATGGCGCGTTGTGCGCTTTTGTGCTGTCGCCTTACCCACTTGATCAAAGAAGGCATTTTTGCCAGTCATGCTTTCTACACGCACAGCATCACGCAAAAGAGAACCCTTCTGCTGTGATAACATCTGCACGTTTGCAGAATATTGCTGGACAAATGCCGTGGTTACTTCAATAGACATCTCTGTCTCCTTTTACCTGATGACATTTGATTGCAGACTGCTACCCGACAGCGCGGACACTCCTAGAATTTTTGGCCTTCTTGCGGCCTTCGTCTTTCCGATTGTCAGCAGGACAAGTTTCCTCGCTACCCTGCATCACCCACTCGTAGTAAACATCTGCGAGTAGATGAGGTTGTATCATATCACGACTTGTACCATTTTCAACAGCTAGTCGCAAACATTCCAACCTAATCTCTTTTGTTGTCAAACCGTCAACCATGTACAATGCTCATAAGCTCTTGGACTCTTTGAACAGCACGATCACGCGCCACAGGGTCTTTGCGGTTCGTGTAATCAGGCCCACGCATGATAGAGTCTATCTCAGCTTGCGCTGTTTGCTTTGTCATGTGATTGACCTGTGACTTTTCTGCAACAGTATCTTCACTGGTTACAGATTGCTTGAACTCAGCGAATTTTGCAAATGCCTTAATAAACTCAGGGTGATCACCCAAGTTTGTTCCATCTTCAAGAACAATCCTTGTGATTGCTTGAGTATCGGACAGTTCATCTGCAAGGCTTGTTGCTAACTCAACATTTTTATCATAATTAGATCCCCACTCGGCTCTAAGCTGATTATCAGCATCTATTTGAGATTGGTGTCTTTTGTCTGAGTCAGCTTGAACAGTGCCTTCCACACGGTTTTTGTAGTAATCCAATATGCCACTAACCTGTTTTGGCGTTAGTCTTTCCGCATGAGCCATCTCTGCAAAATCGTTAGCGTCTTGTTCTGTAATGATGTTCCCATCAACAGCTATCTCATATCCTGATGCTGCCTCTGGCCTCCCCAGCCTATCAGCAATCCTATCCAGATCCTCGTCTGTTGGATTTGCTGGCAATGGCAACTTATCTGCACCAATTAGTTTTTGACTGTTGACGTAAGATCTAGCTAAATTTCCCACATCTTTAATAGGTGAAAGACTTGGATGCTCTCGCAAGTCTTCTGGTATCATGTTCAAAAACTCGTTACCAGACCCGCCTGACGCTACCTCTGCTGGCGTTTCAATCGCTGGTGCAGGGGTTGCCTCTGGCTGGGCTACCTGTTCGGCGTTTTCTAATGACATTACATCTCCTCTCTTAGCATGTTGTAAATGTGAAGAATAACGGCTCTCTTGCCCTCTTCAAAAGCTGTTGCATTGGCATCGCCAGCAACATAGCTAAGTGTCTTATAATTACACCTAGCTTCCAGATCAGCTAATATTTTACTCCCACTGTCTGTATTAAATGTCTGCCTATATAGATCTTTTGTTTTTTCTATTTCTTTGTTCACTTGCTTACCATTCTACTAGCTTGGGCTAACTGTGCTATATCCTGCACCTCTTGAGATTCCTGCATAGCCTCTGCTTGCTGTTGCTCTGCTTCAGCCCTTGCTTGTCTTGCTTGCTGTATTTCAGCGGTAGATCTTAGAGTTGTTTTAGGAACGCCAAGAGATTCAGTAACGTGCCTAACTAATCCGTCTGGGTCTATGTGATCTCCGACAGGAAGCATTTGAGCAAGCGGCATTAGTATTTCGAGTGCCTTCATAGTGCTGTTCAGACTGCTTGACTTTTGTGCGCGAGCAAGTGGTGAAATGTATTCAATATCTACATCACGCCCTTGCAGTATTTCTGGTGGATCTTGCACCATTTCAGCGCGAACCATCAAGGCAAACACACGGTCAATCAATGGACGCAACATTTCATTCTTTAATCTGTCAAGGGCTGGCCCGATGACCCTTAGCTGTTCTTCTCGCCTTTGAATTATCTCAGTTGCGGTCATGTTTGGGCCACCGCCTGTAAGTAGCTGGTCAACAAAAAACGCTGATCTAATCGCGCTTCTACGCTGTTCTTCCATGTTCAAGCCAATAGGAATGTTTGCGCCTGTGTTAAGTGGTGTGATTGTGTCCCTGCTGCCGCTTCTAAAAAAGTTCAATCCCCCCGGCTGGGTACGGATAGGGAGAAGAAATCCGTCATCAGGAACAAGTAGAGGAGGGTCTATTTGTTTCTGTGCAGCTTGAATGATTGTTTTAGACATCAAGTTAAGCATCTTGACATCAGGCAACGCAACCATTGCGGGGGAACGCCCCATTGTTTCACCAGTTGCCTTCAAATATCGTGGAACAATGTACGGGAACTCTTGGAAACCACTTTCAGAAAGCATGGCTTTCGATTGCATATCTATGTAAATAGATGCAAACGGCATGTTTTTATTATCTACTTTTGTTTTGTCCCTGTCCTCTCTTGGGATGACAACGTGCAATATTTCTACTTCTTCATCAGGCTTGTCTTGGTTCTTTTTAAGGATGTAGTCTGTTACATTCTCTATACCAAACCGTTGCACCACTTGACGTACAGGTGATTTGTATGAACGAAAAACTGTATCAACCAAACCAAACTGATTTTCCTGTATGTAAAACTCTGAGATGTGCCGGGTGCTAAACCGCAACGCACCGCCTTCCATCTCCACAAACATGCATCCTGTGCCAAAAACAACAAGGTCTACATACATTTCATGGACTTCAGTGCCAAAGTTTGATTGGTCAAAGCCTTTTAACATTCTCTGGCTTGTGTCTTGCAGCCACTCACGAACCTCATCGTCACGACCTATTCCCTCATCTTTCATGTCAAGATGAAACCAAGGTGCCGCACCGCTTGTAAGAAGGCCATGAAGACTTGATGACAGAAGATCTACCGCTTGCAGTGCTGTACCATCAAAGATCAACTCCATGCGTTTATCGCCTTTTGATCGGCTCTTAACAACGTCTGCCTTTCTTGGCAGCATATAATCAGCCAACTCTTGATAGTGACTGTTCCAGTTGTCCCGCTGAGTCTTGAGGTGATCGTACCGTGCCACCAATTCTTTGATGCTGTTCATGTGCATAGCTTACCCCAATAAAGTTGGTCTACCGCCAGATGGACTCTGCCCTTGATCATCGCCAAGTGCGCCAGCAACTATCGTAGAGCCAGCACCTCTTTTCCTTCGCGTTTTTTTGACGCCTTCTTCAGCCAAAGCCATTGCCCTCTCTGTGTCTTCCTCATTCGCCCTTGCTGGCGGCGGCGGTGGTGGTGGTGCTGGCGGCATATATACTTTTGGTTTTAGAAAGCCCATTATCCACTCCCTGTCGGTGCTTTAGGATTTGGTTTGGCAAATGCAACTCCGTAGCCTTCCATAAGAGTCCCAGCCCCACCTGACCTCTTTGTAGACCTTGTTCGCCTTCTGCCTCTTTCAAGTAGGGTGTCATCATCAGGGACAACTTCTGGCGTAACTTCTGGCGTCACCTCTGGAACCTCTGGCGTTTCTCCGTACAAAATAAACCTACGTTCTTCGTCCGTAGTACCCATAACGGTATCAAAAGTTTCCTTGCCAATTTTTTTAATTGGCTTTTCAATAAAAGGCTCAACAACTTTTTTATCTATAAACTTTGTAGCTTTTCTAAAAGCTTTTCTAACGCTTCTGCCAACACTACCCATGACTAACTCCAATCGTGAAACCCAAGCTTTGATGTCTCAGTGCGAAACCAAAACGCCTGACTATAACCTTCTTTTGATAACATACTTTTTAGCTTTCTAAAACCTATTGCTGTGTTACGCATGCCACCAACAGATATAAAATCAATAATCCAGACATCTTCTCCGTTTGCGCTGAACCCCTCTACTGGAAACTTATAGTCTAATAAATATTCTTTTATATGATTTGCGCTTGGAAAACCCCATGTTGCAAAACATATCGGCCTGTTGTCTTTTCTTATGACAGCATACTGTCTTAAACTAAACGGTATTTTTATATAGTTAATAAAGTATTCTTTACCCCACCAATTATGATAATCGCTTGTTTTTATTAAATATATTATGTCTTCTATGTCTTGGCTTGCCATAATTAAATGCTAAACGGATTATATTCATTGACTGCAACTTTCTGCGGTGGACGAACAGCAGCTTGTCTATTCTCCATCCCAACAGCCAAATACCTAAACGCATCCGCAGCGTGAGATGTGAAGTCATGCCTCGGATGATCTCTAAACATTTTTCTCCGTTCATCCCACTCCTGCCTGTATTGTTTTAGCATCTCAACGCCTTCAGCGCATTTATCACGGTCAAAGTGGCACTTAGGCAATAATACTCTAGCAGCATTGATGCCATCAGCCACCTTCATTTTCGGGATGACTTTGAACCTGATGCCGAGGCTGAACGCCGTTTCAAGGCGGCTTTTGCCCGACCCGATTTCCCTGACTTCGATGTCGTGCGGGGCGAGGTGGTCCCCCCAATGATAATCCTTTTGACGTAGGACTTCAGCGTAGTGATCCAACCCAACACCGCTGCTTTCATAGTAGTCAATGACATTTACTGCTCCACTCCTAAATATCTGTGCAAACCAAATTGCTGTTGAGTCGTTTATACCCAAATCCCATGCGGTATGCACAGGATAAGCGGGGTCATAAGGAACCCTAGTAATCCTTCCGTCATCATCAGCATCAGATAACAACTTTCCATAATAAGCCCCTATGATTGCCGCTGTAAAGGAACACTCATATTCTTGCTCATACTGTTCCGGGGTCATCTGTGATTGTGCGGCTTGTAGCTCTTCATCTTTCACAAGACCGCTTTCAGACGCTCTTACGATCTTCCAATACCACTGGTCAGACCCAGCTTCGGACTCTGACTTGGCAGTTTCTAATAAATCATAAAAATGATTATGTCCTGCCGGGGTGCCTAGAAATACAGCCGCACCCTCTCTGTCTGATAGGGCTGGCCTCACTACTTCCCCCCATACCCTTGGGTTTTGCATTCCAAACTCATCAAACACACACAGATCAAGATAGATACCACGCAAGCTATCAGGGTTCTCAGCAGACAAGAGCATCAGCCGACCGCCATTAGGGAAATCAACTCTCAGTTCAGTTTCATTAAAGTTCACACCGGGGATCACAGATGCATAATATTTCACATAATCCCACGCAATACGCTTGGCTTGTGTAAAAGTAGGGGCTACAAAAGCCACCCTTGGCCTTGGCAATTCACAAACTAGACAATGTTTGATTAGATGATTTACAGCCCAGACCGTCTTGCCAAAGCGTCTGTGCATCACAAGCACGTTCCAACGCTTTACGCTTTCGTGCATTTCAGCCTGTAGCTCTCTAGGCTTATAAGGGATGCGTACCTGTTTCATAGCTTATAAGGTAATATACATATATCCATACCTTTA
>Ga0209348_1000655_pt1 | contig 17621 bp, 21 predicted proteins | sample ETNvirenome_2_30_FD_184065 | JGI IMG/M metagenome (GOLD analysis project Ga0209348, IMG submission 184065) | Marine viral communities from the Pacific Ocean - ETNP_2_30 (SPAdes) (version 2) | ecosystem: Environmental > Aquatic > Marine > Oceanic | place: Pacific Ocean | collected 2013-06-22
TGGAGCCGGCTAGGAACATAGAAGCTGCAGCAAGCCATCTCTGAGGATTATTGTTAGCCAGACTATTCTTAGCCGTCCTCTCCTGCTCCATGGCAAGCATAGGGGCAAGCGCATCCCTCATCCTATCCTTTAATTCTATGCTCGTCTCTTCACTATCCATATCTGTCCCCATATCTATCTTCTAAACTACTTCTCTCTATCTTAGGCTCTGCACCTATATACGACTCCTCTGCCAACCTATATTGTACCCTACCGTTACCTAACTTCCTTTTACTTAAATAACCACAACTCTCTAATTCTCTCATACCACGTTGCACACTCTTAGTCTCCTCCTTGCTATCCATAGCTATCCTCTTAGCACTGAAGTCCCAGGTGGCTGGCTTTGACTTCATATACGCCCATATGCCCTTAGCCTTGAGACTCAAACGATCATCCCCCCATATACCTTCCCCGTCCTCCATTAAGCTCCATGCAGGGTTATACCTCCACTCAACCCCATCTAATAACGATTTCATACCCAAAGGTGTAAATTGCACTTTAGGGTATGTCAAACTTTAGACCCAAAGGTGCAAAACGCACCTCATAAGGATACTATAAAAATATAGCCCAATTAGATTACATTTTTTAAAGGGCAGTTTATGTATATATATACAATACAGCTTGCGACAGACAGACTCCCCCCACCCCTGTTTGCAAAAAATTTGCTTTGCTAGTCTTGATTGCAAGCTTACTAGTAACAAATGCGGCAAGATCATGTAAAAAGTTTTCTTTTACAAGGTTGGGATATATTCTACATGCACATTGCCTGGCAAGGCCACTGGGAAAGCTTGCCATGTAATCAGTTAAAAAAAGTTTAAAAAAACTATTGACAAGGCACATTTGGGCAGTTTTAACGGGCATCAGTTAAGCGCATTTGCTTGGCATAAACCTAAAAAATCTTCCGGCAATGGGTGGTTTGACGGATATACTGAAGAAAACTAACTAATAAACCAATATATTAAAATGACATATACATTTAATTCACTATGGGAAGCTTTCGATTCGATATTGAAAGACAACAAGGAAGCGCAATTAGAATCTACTGAGTTTGAAAACTATTTGTTTACCGGCGGCATTAGCTATGGTGAAAGCTGGAAACGCTCTTTCGAGATCGACAAACTTAAAGGCCGTAATACACGGAAGCTTTTACACGTTTACATCTCGCGCAATAGACTTGGCTTTTATGAGCTTATCAAATACGCAAACTAATAACAATAAACCAATAGAAAGTATAAAAATGAATCGTATACAAGCAAACGAGATAGTTGACTCTATTGACTCACTCGAAACAATTAAGGCGGCCTTGCAAGCTTGCATGGATCGAGGGCCTGAAAGGATAGGCAAGACCGGCACTTGGCAATATCATGCAAAAAAGCTTTTATCTTGGCTAGATGGAAGCATGAAAAGTGCAGCACCTTACCGGGTTTTTCAAGCGCAAGGCAATAAGAAATTGCCTTTCTATGCTTTCTCTAGTCTTGCACTAGCTGACTGCCCGGGCAAGGGAGATTGCGTCAAATTCTGTTATTCTCTCAAGGCCTGGCGTTATCCGGCAGCTTTCTTTAGGCAAGTGCAAAATAGTTTGCTTTTACGCTTTCAAAATGAGACGGTTGCAAATGCTTTCCATGCAATACCGCAAGAAAAGACGGTGAGACTGTTTGTTGACGGTGATTTTAAAGACGTTGCAACATTGCGTTTCTTTATGGACCTTTGCAAAGCGCGGCCCGACTTGCGTTGCTATGGATATTCTAAAAGTTGGCACGAGTTTATCACATTGAATGCAACCGGATACGCATGGCCTGACAATTATTTGACTAATGCAAGTTCCGGGTCCAAATGGGCCAAGACTGGCATTGCAAACGCTTTTTTAGCCTTGCCTATAGTAAGAGGCCAATTTGATGCGGTAACAGTTGAAAAGCTATTCATTCAGTTGAAATCTTACCAGGGTAAGGACAAGCCAGAGTCAAATGCATACCGCAAGGCAGTGCGTGAAAAGCTAAAAGAATTGACGGGAAGCAAGAAAGTGTTTGCGTGCCCTGGCAATTGTGGAAACTGCTTACCAAGCGGCGAGCATGCATGCGGGTCCAAGTCATTCGATCAAATCACAATTGGCATTGGGGTTCACTAATGGAAAGCCAATTAATAGACGATATTTTAAGCCATTTAGACGAGTTTGAAAAGACTGGCGATTGGTTTCACTTTAGTCTTGCGCTCGATGCGCTCGACGATCTAAAAAAACAAATAGAAAGTATAATAAAATGAATAATTACGAAACAGAACAAGGCAATCCATATTACATTGACGGCATTTTTGCTTTCATAAACATAGGCGCGGCAAGACTCACCTATTGGGAAAGCAAAGAGGAGTTGGAAAATTGGGTAGATTCACAGTATTAAATTAAAAATAAAAATAGAAAGTAATAATAATGAGTAATAAAGTAACAGATAAAAACGAGCGAGCACGTGCAATGCTGGCAAGGCTAAATGAAAAAGAATTGTTTCGCGCCGCTGTAAAGGCTGGCAAGCTTCAATTCGTAATCGTAGACGGGAAGGCCAAGTAATGAACCCTTATGACAACATGAACGAAACGCAACGCGAATTAGTGATGGATTTGGCCGAAGACTTCGCGCCATTCGTCAAGAAAACCGAAAGCGGCGCGGCCTTAACTAAGAATCATTATGGCGCGTATGGGTCCATGATAAGCAAACTGAGCAAGGGAAACAGAAAGCTTGCGCTCGTTTTTAGCTATGCTTTGATGATGGCTGGCGCAAATGGCCAGGGTATCAGCGACGCAATGAGCGCATTTTTCCCTGAATAATAACAATAAAATAGAAAGTAATAAAATGAAAACAATACCAGTCAAACGAGTTAAGGGTATGCTCTCCGATTCTGGGCAGCCCTATTATCGAGAGCGCAAGGGCAAGCCCCTTTTAATTAGACAAGCGGACGGGTGGGCAGTTTGCTCTAAAGATGGAGAACCCTCTCACCTCATTGATCCTGAATATAAAATTCAAATTGACTCCTAATAAAATGAAAAAGACAAAGCACATCGCAACCGAGCACAAACTCGTAAATAGTGAGAAGGAATTAGAGGCAGCAGTAATATTATTTGCTTGCATGGTAGGTGCTGGCTTAATAATCTTGCTAGCTCTTGCAATGGGATAGTATCCTCAGTTATTGCACAAGGAATTAACACTCAGAAGCCCTACAAGGGCTTACAATATCAATCTAGGGGTAAGACCCTTGTAAACAATCAAAACGCCTTCTAGGGGCATTAGAAGCCCTTAGAAGGCACATTACGTCAATACATGGTAGAATTTAGTTCAACAGCAGAGTCAAAAGCTAGTGCAGTTAGGTGCATGGAGGGCTTCAAGGATAAAATAGAGATGCTAATGAAGGCGGGAGACATACTCGACCATTGCACAAGCGGCAGATCGACCAGAGAAGAAACCGCCAAAGCAAGGGCGCGGTCGCTAAAGATATGGAAGGAAACGGGTTGCAACCTGTCAGAAGCGGCAGAGCAAGGCGGTGCAGATAGGGGAGGCTTTCGCAGGTGGCTAATTAAAGAAGGCTATCATACTGCAAGGCCATACTCTAAGAAGTAAGTGACTTGCTACAAAATTGTCTACACAAGGCGCGACATGCCTAACGAGTGCGAGGCTATAAAACACGCGCATACGGGGGAGGAAGCACTAAAGCATTTAGCTACTGGTAACAGCAAGAAAGGCTACAAGCTGAAGCGTAGCGGAGTGGCCATTGAATTAATAAATATAAAAAAGGTTGACCTATAGTGTATAATACTTATCAGTTTTTTAAATCGCCTTGTGCGATACCGCGTCGAGGCGGCTTGTTCAGTTCTATAAAACCGCTTGTATACAGGCAATTTTGGACTTCTCCTTACTCGACTAGGGAGGAGTCTTTTTTTTACAGTATATCGGAGCAAGCGGCCTCACAGGTTAGCCCAAGTCTGAGTAAGTGGTTGCATAGCTTGACCGAAACCCGGCTATGTATAAAAGGTTTGCAGCAATGCAGGAACAGCCACGGCTAGCGTAATACAGGACTTACCACGCGCGACGATCCGGGGCACTATCGAAGGCGGGAACACTCATAATTTGAGGCTCTAGCAAGGCATAGGTTTGACCAGTGATGGGGAACCTATGTCTAACGAGAAGCAACTCTAATTTGAACGAGGCTAAAAAAAGCATTGACCTTACAATTAATTCACATGATAAAACTATCACATGAATAGAAAAACTGATAAGAAAACTGCTCTACTGGATGTAGAAATAATCCTGTATAGACACGCCGCCAAAGCAGAGACTGAAGGAACAAACCTTCTCACGTTAAAGTCAATGTGTAGGCAAGCTATTGATCAATGTGTCATGGGATGCAAGGCATCGGAGTTTTACCTCGTAGTATCAGGTCGCAATAACTTTCGCAAGACACTCTATCCCAACTATAAAGGTAACAGGGGAGCAAAGCCGCCATTGTATGATCCATTGAGCAAGGCAATGAAAGAGATGTATGCGGACAGGTGGTATCAACATGACCAGCTAGAAGCTGACGATTTACTAGGCATAATATCTACCAATGGAAAGGTGAATAAGCCTATTATATGCAGCATAGATAAGGATATGCTGTCTGTGCCTGGGTGGCACTACAACTGGGATAAAGATGACTGGCCTACATACGTGAGCCAAGAGGAGGCAGACCACAACTGGTTAGTGCAACTACTCATGGGTGATAGCACCGATTGCATCGAGGGCATGAAAGGCATTGGCAAGGTAAAGGCAGAGAAACTTATTAAGAAGTATAGGAACCCAGAGCTGAGTGTCCCAGAGCAAGCCAAGCACATTTATGAAAAAGAAAATTATTCTCTTGACCAGTATTACGCCTGTCTGAACACTGTCACCATCTGGAGGAAACCATTACCAAAGGAACTCTTAGATAACCATCTAATCACAGAGATAATAAAAACCATACCAACACTAGAATAACATGGATATAAAACAAGAAAACATCGAGCGCATACAAACGCGCATAGATATGATACGCCAAGAGTCACGTGCTCTTTCCTACCGCATTGAGAGAATGACTGAGCAACGCAAAGCTCTGTCGCAGGAGAAGAGCAGACTCAAGGATAGGCTTGAAGCCGTCAACGCAATGCCTACCAAAGAACTTATTGAGGGAACCAGAGAAGCCCTTGATAGTTTAACAATCAGGGCGTAAAACTACGCATGAGATGCGACAAACATAAGTTTGGCAAGATATACGCCATCGCTTGCGGCCCATACGTCAAGGTAGGGATGACATACGGGGAAGTCAAGGAACGCATGAAATCCTTGCAAGGGGGGAACCCTATTCAGATGAGAATTATGTTTGAAGCCGCCGTCGATGAGCAACAGTTAGGTGCTACGACTGGTCAGGTTGAATACGCCATTCATCAGAAACTAGAATCCTTCAAGATTCGTGGAGAATGGTTCCAGATTGATAGATCGCAAGTAATTAGTACCATCCTAGAGGTCATTGAGGGTTGGGAGCCAGTGACTAAAGTTAGAGATAACCTTCCATGTAAAACATTCATGGTGCGAGTGAGTGAGGAACAAATGAAATACTTAGACAGCCGCATACAGAACCAAACTATCTGCGACTGGTTGTATCGTGCCATTTCTGAAAAGATTGAGCGACAGAAGAAAAATGAGCAATCCAAATAAGTCTTATGGCATATGGAAAAATCTGGTCATTGGGAATGGCATATGGAGAGCTATGGTTTATAGGAACAAGTTTGAGAGATGGGACGATAATTTCGTTGACATCAAAGACATGGAGCCTAAAGAACTATTTGAATATTACTCATCCACTAAAGAAATGATAGAAAACTACAAACCAAAGAAAAATATGAAAATAGAAGTAAGCACCAAAGAAATTGACCCGCACACAGAAGTGTTTGCCCTAGACGTAGACGAGGCATCATTGCAGCGTTTGCAGTATGGGGAAGTTGGAAGCCCTCATCCCTACGTCAAGGTAGCCGATGTCACCGAAGCCCTGCAGCCCAAGGCTCCACGTAGCGACAGCGATCTCTTAGATTTAATAGATAACCAAGGCTACACCTACTGCTTCTTTGCCTCCGAGGGAGAAGTTACAAAGAACAAGCACAGGTGCGTTGCCATCTATTCTCCTACTGGTCAGCAACTCACAGGGGTTGCAGAAGGATTTGAAACTGTCAGAGAAGCCCTAGGCTACGTCTTAGACATGGAAGAACAATCATAGAAAGGATACAATGTGGATACTACCAAAGCAATTACACATCTCAGTCTATGCTCCGGATACGAGGGCATTGGTCTCGGACTCCGAAGCGTTCTCCCAACTCTGCGAGAAGTCGCTTACGTGGAGAGGGAAGGATTCCCTATCGCGAACTTGGTTGCAAAGATGGAAGCGGGAGAGTTGGATGCAGCACCTGTGTTCACGGACGTTAAAACCTTCCCATACGGAAAGTTTCGTGGACTCGTGGACATCCTTTCCGGAGGATTCCCGTGTCAGCCATTCTCAGCTGCTGGAAAGCGTCAAGCTACTGAAGACCCCAGACACCTCTTCCCCTACATCGCAGACGGAATTAGAGAGTGCCAACCTAGAATTGTTTTCCTCGAAAACGTACAAGGAATCCTCAGCTGCAAGACAGGAGACGGAGAGCCAGTTCTCCAATATGTCCTCCGAGAGTTGGAAGGAATGGGTTATCGAGCAACGGCAGGAATATTCTCAGCGGAAGAAGTCGGCGCACCTCATCAGAGAAAGCGAGTCTTCATCCTTGGCATGGCCAACAGCGAGCGTAGCGGGATGCGTAGAGGGAGGAGTAGCCAACAACGTGGAGATGACTCCAAGTGGATTCAAAGTAACGAGGGAGAACGGAACGAGTTACGGAGCGAAGTTGAGGGATTCAGTAATTCATCACGAGGAGAACTGGGCCACTCCACGAGCGAGTGCAACGGACTCAACTCGACCGAACGGCAAGGGAGGAATACCTCTAGCCGCTCAAGTGAAGAACTGGGCAACGCCTCAGACCTTCGACTCCAACAACCTAGTCAGGACTCCAGAGAAACTGGCTCAGACCAGAGCGGAGAAGAACGCAGGATGTATGAACCTAAGGGAGCAAGTTCACTATCCAGATATGGATCACAGCAGAACTGCAGCCCAGAACTGGCCGACCCCAACAACGGCGGAGGGAACCAAGATAGGCAACCAACCGAACTTCGGGCAGGTGGGCTTGAGCAATCACCCATCCATCGTTGGCCAGCCAGACCGGGCGAAGCTCAACAAGAGTGGGAAGAGCCAAGAGTCGTGGGGAACGCCCGGAACATCAGCTGCGATGTCAGCAACGATAACGGAGAACTTGGTCAATCGGAATGTGGGGAACCTAGAGGAGCAGCAGGGGAGACAATCAATAGGGGGGAAGCTGAACCCAGATTGGGTCGAACATCTAATGGGTCTTCCAGCAGGGTGGACAGACTTAGGCTATTGGGAAACGGAGTAGTTCCTCAAACCGCAGCTAAGGCTTTTGTAACATTGATCAATAGACTCATTTGAAAGTAGCAAAGCCATACAACTCAGGTCAATGGACTAAAGCTCGTTACAGGAGCTTTATTATGTCTGCCCTGCGTCGTGCTCAATGGCCTGTTAAATATGAAACTATTCGATCTGCCTTTGTTCGTGATGGTGTGAACCCCGCAACAGGGCGCAAGTGTAAGTTGCACAAGTGCTCTGTTTGCGGGGAACTCTTTCCTGCCAAGGACATGAGAGCAGATCACATCGATCCCATCGTGCCGGTCACTGGCTTTGACAACTGGGACGCGCTCATAAGCAGACTGTTCTGTGAGATAGGTGGCTTCCAGGCTATCTGCGTGGATTGCCATTCAATCAAGACCAGGGCTGAGAACGCAGAGCGAAAGAAAAATAAAAATAATGCTTGATTCCTTATTTACACTTCTTCAACATCAATAAATCACTAATTAATAATATTATGTCTAGAACTAAACCAAGATCAACAGGGTCTTCAAACCCTGCTACCAAGTTCCTTCAATGGAACACACAAGCTTCCGCATGGGAGTTTTACGATAAAGAAGCCCAAGAGTCTAAAACACTACCACAAGACACAGGGTTCATCATCCTCGATCAACTCATTACCGCCAAGGGATGGGACGACAGAAAGAACAGCGCAATCTGGGCTAACGAAGTCTATACCGTAGGAGACAAACTTACCCTCCGCAATAAGGACGGTATCATCGCTACTGGCATCTGGTCTGAAGTAAAGACTGTGCATGGCGTTAAGTTCACCAAGTCTGTCTACGCTATGGCCAAGGTTGGCGAGGGCTACGAGCTTGTTAACTTTCAACTCAAGGGCTGTGCTCTCACAGCATGGATTGAATTTGAAGACAAGGTTGGTGGCTCCAATACATTAGAAGGAGACGTTGTTGTAGCAGTTTCTGAGGCAGTCGAAGACCGCAAGGGTGCTGTAAGTTACAACAGACCAGTCTTTAACATTGTATCCAACACGCTGTCCAATGAGGCTGCTCTCCAAGCAGACAAGATGGATGGAACGCTACAGGAATACCTGTCCTCCTACCTCAAGGTAGAGAAGCCCACTGAGGACGATGAAGAGGAAGAGAGTGAGCCAGAGATTGCTTACTCGGAGCCTGAAGTCATTGCCAACCCTTTCTAGGCATATGGGGCTAGCCCTTCTCCTCCGGGGGAGGGGCTTTATTTTATAATGGTTAAGAAAACTAACCCTAAGGATGCTTGTGGCATAAAGAAAGTGCCGCTATCAGGTATGCCGGCCAACGTGCTGCTTGAAGCAGGGCTTGTGAAGCTACACGGAGACTTGAAGTATGGCAGGTTCAACTGGCGTGAAGCAGGTGTCAGAGGCTCCGTATACTATGATGCTGCCTTCCGTCACCTAGCCGCATGGTATGAGGGAGAGGACAACGATCCAGACTCTGGACTACACCACATCTCTCATGCCATAACAGGTCTTACCGTGCTAAGAGACTCAATCATGAGAGGCAACTGGATTGATGATAGGCCAGAACCTACTCCCAACATCGTATCAGAACTAAATAAACAAGCTATTAAAATTATAGAAAAGAATGGATCAACCTCATAACTTAGAAGCAGAAGAGGCTTTGCTAGCCTGTTGCCTACTAGATAATGCTTCCTACGACAGCATCAGCACCATCGTCAACGCAGACGATTTTTACGGCAACTCCAATAAAATAATCTTCAAGGCTATATCTAAGTTATGCTCCTCTGGTCAAGAGTTCTCTGAACTCGACCTTGATGAGTTTCTAAAACGTGAAGGCACAGATAAGGAAGCAGGTGGACTGAGCACCATAATGTATATACAGAATCAGGCTAGTAGTTCTATGCAGATAGGAAGCTATGCCAAGATTATAAAAGAGAAGTCTAAGTTACGTCAGATTATTCGCACCTCTCGTATCGCCATTGAATCAGCAAAAGAGAATCAAGACCCGGATGTAATTATTGCTGACATTGAAAGGGCTGTCACTGCCACCCTAGATAATAACTCTGCCACTGACCCGTCCATTAGAGTGGCCGCTGAGTCTTTGCGTGAGGACTTCAAAAAGATGGAGGAGGGAACCTACGATACCTTCGCCTTACCAACTAGAATCAAACAATTAGATGAGAAGCTCAGTGCTGGCGGCATAGCCAACGGAGAGGTAATGGTTGTTGCGGCTCCTACTTCCTGTGGCAAGACTTGCATCGCCCTCAACGTAGCCCTACAGAATGGCGTTACCCACAGCAAGCCGGGTCTATACTTCTCCTTTGAGATGCAAGCTAAGAGTTTGGCAAAGCGTATGATACAGACCTGCTCTGCCGTGAACCTCAACCAGTTCCAAGAGGGTGTGCTATCCGCAGAGAAACAGAAGCGGGTGTGGGATGCTACCGAAAGGGTTGAGAACGCCCCCATATACACAGAGCACTACGTCAGGAACATCGATGAACTTCGGTCACGCGCTCGTATGTATAAACGTAAGCACCACATTGAATGGATCGTGATAGACTACTTGCAACTTGTCCCTTGGAACACTAAATTAAAGAAGCATGACGGCATCGCAGAGGTTAGCCACCAGATAAAACTTATGGCCATGGAACTAGACCTACCTGTTATACTGTTAGCACAAGTAAACAGAGAGGGAGCCAAGCGCGAAACTGGCATTACGCTATACGACCTGAAAGACTCCGGGGACATCGAGAACGACGCAGACATTATCCTATTGCTATGGCCTAACGGCTCAGATACAAAGGAAGCCACAGTCCACAATGATCCTGTTAACGGCACACATATCTCTATCAAATATAACATAGCAAAGCAACGTGAAGGTGAGCGTGACCAGTATGGTAAGTTTGTCTTCCAAAACCACATCGGTAGATTTAGTTAACTCTCACTAAAATAAATATGACACAGGAAAACCTAACACAGAAGCAAGCCTACAACCTCTACTTAGAAGGTTTTAGTTACCATCAAATCGCTCAAGACTATGGAACAAGTGCAGAGGCTGTGCGTTCTAAGATTAGGCGATACAAGGCTACCATCCCATCGGCTCAGGGAACAGAGCGAGTTCTGGTCATAGCAGATACTCACTGCCCTGCCATGCACAGGGGCTACATAGAATTTTTACTATCTATCTTCCACAAGCATAGGTGCACACGCGTAGTTCACATTGGTGACCTAGTGGACTGGAACGCCATTAGCTTCCACGAGAAAGACCCAACTATGCCTAGTGCGGCAGACGAGTTTGTAGCGGCAGCTAGACAGGTTAGAGCACTGCACAAGGCTTTCCCGGAGGTAGATTACCTTATAGGTAATCACTCAGCCCTACCAGAGCGTAAGGCACAGAGCGTTGGCCTACCACCAGAGGTAATACTTAACTTTAAAACACTATGGGGTCTTGACGGGTGGACGATACATCCTAGGTTCACAGACCTAGTAATTGATGGAGTCATATACAGGCACGGGGACAAGGAGAAGGGAGGACAGATGTCAGCCCTGAAGAACGCACAAGCTCAGTTCAAGTCTCTTGTCATGGGTCATCTTCACTCGCAAGCTGGCATCAACTACCACGCCAACCAGGATGATATTGTCTTTGGCATGAACGTAGGCTGTGGGGTAGATCACCATCACCCTGCCATGAACTATGGGCGCGTCTACGCCGCCAAACCAATACTCGGATGTGGTGTAGTATACTCTCCCAAGCTTGCTTTCTTTGAACCAATGTTTATCTAACTAACACCACTATGATGTATGAACACAGACTAGAAATGGACAACTACACTGGCAGCATAACCAATGTCATTGTAGAGTTTGAAGCCGACGCGCCGTCATCGCGTGACCCAGAGGTCAGGGGTATATGTTATCTTGAGTCTGACGAACCTTTGTCTAGTGATGATCTTTCATACTTGTTTGAATGGATCGAGCAAGACTCAGGCAAGTGGCAACCAATTTCACATAATAAATAAATGCAACAAACAAAAAATCTATCCGTATACAATGTTAACTCCGAAGTAATTCTGGCAAAAGGCTTAGATGCTATGACTAAATCATGCGAGGCTCTGACTGCCCAGAACGAAAGACTAAACAAAGATATAGAAAATTTAAAAAATAAAATTGATATGCTTCAACATCGCCTCTTATCTAACGCAGAAGAGCGAGAGTAACTTTGCGGTTTGTGAATTTTCCGCAAAAGAGTAAGTCGTGAGTGCTCCGGAAAGGTTATTTACTGCCTATATAGGGTTGCCGTCGGCCAGCCTTCCAACCACGACGCTGATACTTAAAGTCCCTCATGTATTTGGGGGGCTTTTTTGGGTCTACATCACTCCCTTAATCCTTAGTGCATTAATAACGTCATTAGAAAGCATACCCTTGCTCCTAAATTCTCTTATCATACTAGGATTATTAGACAAGAAGTTTACTCTGTCATCTACGGCCATATTGCGGATAAGTATATCCATTTGACTCAAGCCCCTGCTTATATCTCGTTTCTCGCGAGTCCATAAGTTCATTAGCTTTTTACCAACTTTGGGGTCAGCCCTCATTTCCTTCATAATATTCTTGCGCTTTTCCTGCATGGTTTTACCCATTTCACTGTATAGCTCAGATGTTGATGGACTTGAAGTTCTTGATAGGTTGGACGGAGAGTTAGTTAGTATCTCTAGTATTCTCTTGGACGAGATTCCTCCATCTTTAAATATTTTTATACGCTCGTTTTGGTTGTAGCCCAGTGTCTTCAAACTTTCGTTGTTCTTAGACAGAGCAGCAAAAGCATCAGAGTATATTTTATTTGCTCTATTGTATACTTGATTGAGTTCTGCTTGGGATGGTTCTCCAAATTTTAACAAAGACGTATACCTAGATTTAGCTTTATTAGACAGAGTGTTGGTATTTCTAACTGTAAAAGTTGCAGCTTTGCTCACATCAAATGGATTGATACGTGCGCCTAGTTGTCTGGCTCCTACTTCCTTGAGGGTAAGGTCACCTTTACCGAGACGAGCCTTCTGTAGTTTCTTTAGTTCCCTACTAAAGCCTGGTCTGAATGACTCTGTTAAGAAGAACGTCAATCTTTCTCTTGCTTGATCTAAGTCATTTACTTGCTCAGATATTAGTTCTCCTCGTTCATCTCTATTGGCTAATGCTTGATACGCTTCTTGGAAGATGAAAGAACCCTCTCCGACTAACTCTTCTGCCATCAATTCAATAACCGACTGCTCGCTGTTCCCACTCAAGCCAGCTTGTAGGGCAGACAAACCGAGAGCGTGTGGCACTACATAACTGGGGTTTGCTACCCAGCCAGTGCGTCCTCCCTTATCTAGTTTAACTAATTGGTTTCTGTTCTTATCCCAAGGTGCGTATACAACGTCACGCAGGGCATCTTCTTTCTTGCTATCTACCCCTGACGCAGCCTTGACTCCTTCGATAGCAGCGTAGGTGGCTCCGTAAACACCGAGCAAAGAGGCAAGCCTTTTACTTCCTTCAACCCTCATACGAGCTACGTTAGCTGTTCCTAGTTCTCCAAACTCTTGACCAAAGTTTCCTGCCAACATACGAGCAATCATCTTGCCTTGATTGTATTGGTTCCGGGCAAACTCAGCCGTGAACGATGCAAACTGCGGCATGACACCCCAACGAGAAAGGGTGCGAACTACATTACTCAACTTATCGTAGTTTTGATAAGTGTCGTTGATCATCATGGCGGCTTGCTTCTTGACAACCTCGTCGCTGGCATTGGGGAACATCTTGCGTAGCGTGTTCTGGTTGGCTTTCCAGCCCACATACCTGCCCAATGTATCAGGAACCTGGTATGCTTTACCGACAGGGTCTAGTCCTTTCTGTAGCCACTTGGAGAATGCCCCTGCGTCCAGAGTCGATCTTATGTCTGATTCTAGGATGTTGGCATTCTTGATACCATACTTCGCCATCTCTTCTAGTTCATCTAATAATGCCTTACGAGCCTTTGGGGCATTGTCTAATCCCTCTAAAGCGCGAGAGACTAAAGGCACATCAGCTAGTGCTAGACGTAAGCCGCGTCCTGCCTTAGAAAAAGGATTGATCCCCATGCCCAACAGATTGGCAGTATTACCATACACCTGAACTGGATAGGCCACGGTATTGAACAAAACCTTTACACCCTTAGATAAACCAACACCTGCTCTGTATAAATCTTGCAGACCATTGAGGAATATGTTGTCTATCTTCTCAGAGCCATTGCCAACATACAATTCATTTAGTGCTGTTTGAACTTGTGGATATGCGTATAATCCAGAACCTTCTTGGCCTGTCCCCCTCAACACAATTTCAATCATGTCGTCATCAACCCTAGTAGTAGAAGCTACGCCAGCATCAACCAGTTCTTTGCCTAGAATAACATTAGTTCTTTCCCTTGCTACCGACTTAGCAATACCAGTCAAAGTTCCCCTCATGCGCTCAACAGGGTCTTTAATTTCGCCTAACCAAATTCTTTCTGCTTCACCAGGTTTTTTTCTTTTCTTAAATACAGAATCTATTCCGTTGCCTAAAAACCTTCTTGGGTCTTCTTTTTTGGTAGATGCAAAACTGTCTTCTAGCCTCTGGAGGTGCTTCTCCGCGTTAGCTGAAGCTGTATCAAAATCTTCCCCTCTTTTTATGGCAGCTTCAGTCAATTCATTCTTAGCCGCTAGTCTTTGTTTAGCGGTAGGTCTGTAGTTGGGGTCTAAAAAAGACCTATACTCTCGGCGAGCATAGCGATCTGCGCCAGCCATTGAATCAATAATGGTTTGCTTTAGCTTTTCTCTAGCCTCGTCATCTAATGACTTGTAGGCTCCGTCATCAATTAGCTGTATCGCTTCCTTCTGCAGAGCTTGTCGAGCCTCATCATACTTTGTTAGATCAGCACCAAGAACCTTGGCTACATCATCCGACATCTCACCAGTATCTAAGAACTTATTGATAGGTGCTTCTAATGATGGGTCTTTTTGGATTGCCCTTGCAACCTTAGTTCCTACTCTACTAGAAATTTCTTCTGCAGTCTTAATAATTCTAGAAAAATCAATGGTGGCTTGTTGAGCCTTTGTTCCTACAAACTTAGAGGGTGCTACTGAGGCTAGTATCTTGCCAATAGTCCCAAGGTTTGCTCTGGGCTGTGTTAGAGCCTGTGCAGATGCTCCACTTCTTGCCCCTGCTTTAGTTTCTTCTATCCCTCTTCGTAAAATGCTTTCTCCTGCGCCGGGAGATACGCGAGGGTCATCAGACACTTGCTTGGGAAAGAATGATAAATCCTTAAATGTTATCTCTTCTCTAGCAATAGCATCATCTATCTGTTGTGGTGTCTTACCTGCAAACTTCTGTCCAATCTTAGTGGTCACACCACCTAGAGCACCACCAAACAACGCACCTGCTCCACCAAACTGAGCTAACTCTCCCGCCGTGGGTAGACGGCCTTCATCTATCACAGCCCTTGCTGTAGCGTCTGTAACGCCAAATGCAGCCCCTTTAGCGGCTTCCCTAGTTGCTACCTTGCCCAAGGTCATACTTCCCTTTATGCCCTTGCCTACGCCCCCTGGAACAGCACCAATGGCTGCCGCCGCCAAAGCACGACCCATAGACTTATCTTCCTGACCTTCTATGTCCTGTGCAAGTAGGCTGCCAAAGAAAGAGGCTGTAGCCCCACCAAGAGAAGCCCCTATGACTGCTCCCGCTGCTGTTCCAGCACCAGGTATTACAGAACCCAAGGCTCCACCAATAATACCACCAAGAACGGAACCACCAATTCCGGCCCCTACCTCTACGCCTACACCTTTTACAATGTCACCAGCACTAGGGTCTTCTGAGTCAAAAACTGATAAATCTATTTTTGGTTTTTCATCTAATACAGATAAGTCTATAGATGGTTCTGGATCATCTAACACAGATAAGTCTACGGATGATTCTGGCTCATCTAGCACTGATAAATCAACAGCCATTACAGTTTACCTGCTTTGTCCATTGCCTCTATGACCTCAGCCCTAGTTCTGTCAGGGTTGGCGGCAAGCACTTTTTGTATATCTGCTTCTTGTTTAGGCGTAAATCCACTATCTGTTGCTTGAGGAGTAGGGACGGCAGGTGTCGCCTGAGAATCAAGGTCACCAAAGTATTCATTTGCTGTTACATCAATACCATTTTTTTGAATCCCTGCAGCAGTAAGAATATCATTTGCTCTAGCTACATCACCCGCTGAGTAAGCCTCGCGAGCTTTATCTATTTGATCTAATGTAAATTCAAAGTTTTGTATTTGCGCTGTAGATTGTTCAGGAGTTTCGGCTCCTGTATCAATAACTTGTGCTCCACCACGACTAGTTTGTGCAAAGGTTACTCCATTTACAGTGTAAACTTTACCTGCAAATTCTGGCCTATTTTGCTCTGCCTGTGCAGTTTTAATTTGTGCGTCTCTTGCACGTATACGACTCTCAATCTCACGCTGCTCTAACTCGGTTGGCTCTCTCTCTGGCTTAAATTGACCTAGCCCTAATCTTGATTGTATCTCTAAAGCTCTTGCCCTTTCGCCTTCGGTAGCACCTCTAGCCATACCTTGAGCCAAATCCCTAGCGTCTGATTGACTTATTCCACCTCTACGATCACTGTCTCTCCTAACTTCATTGAAGTCTGGTCGAGCAGCAAGTCTAGCCTCACGCGCCGCACTGTCACCAGCAAAGCTTCCAGTGCCACCAATTGCTATTTGTCTAGCCAGGCTATCCCGTTCAAAGTCAGATAGATTAGGTGTTGGCCTAGTAAATCCTGCATCTGGCTCACGAAGAGATGGTGGTCTTGGACTAAATCCTGCATCCGGCTCACTAGGCAACGGCCTAACATTAAATCCTGGGTCACCTCTGAATAGTGCATCCCTAACTACTCCTCGATTAACAGGTTGTTGCGTTCCCGGTGATCTTACCTCATTGCCTTGAGCATCATACCCCAGAAGTTCACCTGGTCTAAATATACCTTGTTCTCTGTCCTCTATTCCGTCCCTGTTTCCGTCCCTAAACTCCGCTGTCTGTCCGCCAGTTCTAACTACTTGAGACATTATTTCATCAGGAACTTTTGCAGGGCCGGCTTGACCGCTAGGTGCTTGAGGTGCAAAATTATTTACAACGGTAGGAGCAGGGCTTGAAATCATACGACCCTGTGGGTCTGTGCGTAGTCCAGAGACACCTGGAGTGCCAGCAGGAGCATTTAGGTATTCATTGAGTGTCATACCTCCTAGAGCAGCACGTGTTTCTTCTGGACCCATTGGTCCCCGTGGAGCAAACTGAGCCTCACGCTCTGCTCTACGTGCTAGGATGGCTTCATCGCTAGTTGGATCAAGTGCTGGTGCTTGTGCTGGTGCTTGTGTAAACGCTGGACCTGCATCAATTAAGCGTTGGGCTGCTTCGGCTGCATTTGATGCTGGAGCTTGTCCAAAGAAAGATTGTGCTGTTGCCGTAGGGGACTGTAAAGATTCTGCAACTTGTTGTTCATTTAAAATGCTTTGCACTTGATCAGGAGTACGAACTGGAGATGTAGGAGTCTCTGGGAGGGGACGCTCTTGTCCACCCGTCTCTAGCATAAAATTCATAGCTTGCGCTTTAGCCTCTGGGCTTGCTTCCGAATAAGGAACCTGGGAACCTAAAGTTCCAAAGCGTTTATTGAAAATTGAAAACGTAGGCGTTCCATCAGGTGCTTGGGATTGAAATGCTTCTTGACCAAAACCCCTGCCAATCAAATCAGCTAAAACGGATTCATCGTAGGTTTGACGTATAGATTCTCCTATTGTGGCTGGTGGACCGACTGGTTCAACTGGCTCTACGCTCGCTGGATTAAACGCACCAGGATTCCTAATGTTTTCAATGCCGGGAACCGTTGCAACTACATTGGAATCTGCGGTAAACATTGGCTGTCCAGCACCCATTAGGGCATCCCCTGTATTCACAGCAGGTGCTTCTTCTTGTTGTCCGATAAGGGTATTTTCTAGCTCTTCTTCTTCGTCCATAGGGTGTATTATATCATAAAGGGTTAACTGTAAGTGTAAA
>Ga0209348_1000656_pt1 | contig 17595 bp, 23 predicted proteins | sample ETNvirenome_2_30_FD_184065 | JGI IMG/M metagenome (GOLD analysis project Ga0209348, IMG submission 184065) | Marine viral communities from the Pacific Ocean - ETNP_2_30 (SPAdes) (version 2) | ecosystem: Environmental > Aquatic > Marine > Oceanic | place: Pacific Ocean | collected 2013-06-22
TCCGTTATATTCTCTAGTTGTTACCTCTATTGAAGCTGTCTGTCCCTCTATAAATTTGTTTTGTGTTTCTGTCTTAGAAAGGTATTCACCCTGAAACCCACATTCAAACTCTAAAAGCCATTTGTGAAACTCCCCCCATTGTGAGTTTATTAGTTTATCATATTTAACTGATTTGACTACTTTCTCCATTGTCATAAAATTTTATTGGTTGAACTTTGTTTTTAATTTCATTTTTAATTCTAAGATAATTATTAAAATGTTCTTGACATTCATTATATAAATCATCTAGTATTATTCTATCACAAGCATATCTATAATCTAGCTTATTTCTTTCTATTTGATTTGCTATGTATCTTAGTTTATCAACTAATTTATTTCGATCTTCCATATTAGTTTAATTAGTTCCGTATTTAATGTAAAATACCACCATAGTAACAAAAGAGCCACTATAAAGGCTTAAAACCTCTGTGTAGTATGTAGGTATCAAAAACAATAGAAGTATCGTTAGAAACGCTAAAACCATTGTATAACTACATAATTGGGTTAATGTGAAGCTAAAGAATTGTACTTGAGTTCCTAATTCCATTTTAGCATCTAAATAGGTTGGTTTGTGTAAATCTTTATATTTCATGTAACAAACATAAAAACTTTTTTTTAATTATGTGCAAACTTTTTAACAAAAAAAGTATATTTTTTTTAGTTTACTAGAGTAGAATAGTGTTAAAGTTTTTTATATATAGGCATAAAAAAAGAGGATATTCGCTAAAATATCCCCCTAATTAAAACTAAAAAATTAATTAATAACATTAGTTCACTAACCAAAAACTGTGCGAATATATTAAAAAATATGAGTTAAGTGTGCTATTTGTCCATATTTATTATGAATAAATCCTTCAACAGCCTTAATACTACCAGTATATCCTTTTTGAAAGTGCCAGGAATCTGTACCACTTGGCGATCTTAAAAACTCAACTGTTACCCCAATATTATCAAAACTAGATAAAAACTTATATCGTTGTTTATGGTGTAAATGATGCAAATACCAATATCTATATTTAGTATTTGCCCACATCTTAGGTTGTTCTTGAGCCATGTGTAAAGGCAAATTAGGAAGTTTAGCTCCATCTCCGTGAGTCAATCCTATTAAACTATTTTTGTATTTATAATACTTTCTGTGCATTGGATCAGCATCTACACTTACTGCATCAGTATTACGATACCAAGATTTTAAAGCGTGTGCTAAATGAAAGCCACTCATGTAATCGTGATTGCTCATAGAATGTACACAATCAACTGGAGCTATCTGTATTAACATCTCTACTATTTCAACATATAACTCAAGAGCTTCTGTAAAATGTTTATACCATTTGCCGTCAGTATCTTGACGAGTGAGTTTTGTGGTGCTTCCTTGTATGTTGTCTGTGTGTAATATATCATTACCAATACAAAATAATATTCTCTCTATTGGATAGCCTTCAGCGTTTCTTAAAATACCTTTAACTCCTTCTCTTACTCTATTCTTTGCTATTTTTATATTGTAGTCTTTACCAACTTCTTTACTATCGGCATACTTGCCAATATGAATATCTGCTGGATTTATAATTAGTAAGTGTCCATCTTTTCTTTTTGGATAATCAATAGAAGGATATGAAGGTGAGTAATTAGATATTAGTTCTTCAATAGACTTTAAGAACTCATCTTTTGAAAATTCATTGGGCTTAGCAAAGATTGAAAACTTTTTAGACTTATACCAATAATGTGAAACCGAGCCAACATCTATTCCGACTTCGTTACATTCATCAGTTAGTAACGATTGCCTTTTTTTATCTTCTCTATACTCATCTATTATTTGCCATTCATCAGTATTTAGTCTATACCTTTTTTGGTTTTTCATTTAGTTTTAATTTTCTCTAAACCTCTTGATCCAAAATAAGCACCAATCGTTATAGTCAAGATTGCAGTTATTGTGCTTTTCCATTCGTCATCTACTACAAAATCTATCACCCCAGCATCAATAAATATAAGCAAAGTAGTAGAAACAACAAGCCAAGCTAATACTAATGGCCTTATGTTACGAGGAAGCCAACTAGATTGTAAATTGTCTGACTCCCATCTTTTAGTGACTTCTTGCTCTATCAAAGCTTCTTGTTCCTGGATAATCTTTTGCAGTTCATTCTTCAACTGTAATTTTTCTTCTTGACTTGTAATTACCTCATCAACAATCTTATCAGCTTTGCCTATTAAATTTCCAAGTATTTTTCCTAATATAGCCATATAGCATCAGTTTTATTATCGTTATCACAATGTATAAAGGTTTTGGATATACCTATTCTAGTAAAACCAGCTTTAATTAATCCAGTTATAATCTTTTGCCTTGATACACTATCTGAACAAGCTATATCAACAGCCATGCCTTTTAGATGACTACTATTTTTAGAGCTATTTTTTAAAGAGTTGTTTTTCTCAACACTTCTCCAGGTGCTTGTTAATTTAAATGGAGTGTTAGCGTATCGCCTAGCTTTATCTAACATTTCTAAAAAAGAAGCATCCATCTTATCATAGCAATTAATACCATCACAATGAAATTCCTCTATTTTAAAAAATTTCATTTAGTAATACATTTACAATGACCTAAACAAATCTTTCCGAAACTTAACTTAAATAATATTGTACATATAATTCTTTTCATTTTTTTTGTTTTATAAATTCTAAAATAATATCTATCTTTTTTTTAATTTCTTGCATATTTTCTGCATTTTTTTCGTGATGCTTTGAAAATGTATTTTTAACTTCGTGTATGCTGAAGAAGAAAAATCTATACAAAGCATACAAACTACCCAACAATAACACTACTGACAATCCATAACTTTCTATTAATTTTAATATTTCTTCCATTATCTTAAATTTAGTTGTGCTGTTTTGATGACTGGCTTACCCCCTCCACTACTATCTAAAATCCTGATGAGTAAGCTATAAGTTCCTTTTTGATTTAATACATCAAATTGCATTGTCATATTAGCTGTATTTAATCCTTGACTTACCTTTGCAGTATTTGCTGTTATAGCATTTGCTTGAGCTGTTGTAATTCCTACTTTTGCACTATTAGCTGTTATTGCATTTGATTGGCTAGTAGTGATACCAACTTTAGCTGTGTTAGCTGTAATTGCATTTGATTGAGTTGTTGTTAAAGTATCAATGTCATTTGATACATACCTTCTAAGTTCTTCTATATCTTCTTGTATCTGTTGAATTATATAAACAAGTCCAGCGTTAAAAAGTAGATGAGTTTCATTATTTATATATTCTTTATTATTGAAAGCATCTTGTAAAATAGATTCTTTACTTGCATCAATAGTCTTACTATCAGCACTAGAGCCAGTTTTTCTATTATAAAGTTCTTCAGATTTTTTATTTGCTAAAGCCATTTATTTTCTATTTTTTCTATAGTGAATATATTTGTCAAGTGTGTATATAATACCTAAAATTAAACCTATAATTTGCAATATTTGCTCTACATTACTTAGACTTATTCCAATACTTAAAGTATTGATAGCTAATACATCTATATTGTCTTTAATAAAATTCATACTCTTGGATCAAAAGAAATTAATAATTCAACCGATCCAGTAAAAACATCGCCTGAGTCGGCCGATATTTGCTTTCTAAAAGTAGCAAATACACAAGTTCCACTTGCTAAATCGTGATTTGGATTGCTGTTAGTAAAATAATTAAAAGTAGCATCATTAAAACCTAAAAAAGTCTGCGACTCAATCAGAGTAACTGTTTGGCTAGTATTACTATTTACAGCTATAGGTAATTCAAATAAAAAAATTTTACACCCTCTACCAAATCCAGCATTTGTGTTTAAAGTATATTTAATATTTTCTATTTTTGCACCGTTTGTAGGTGTTATAAAAGAATTGTATAAACTAGAAAAGATTGCATTTACACTATCTCCACCAGATAATGTTGTGCCTATATTTTCCATAAATACAGATGGGAGTTCTTCATCTCTTACATTATCGTTTAAATGTGTTGTTTTTCTATTTACAAATGGAATATTGACTGTAGTATATTTTCTAAATAGATTGGAATATTTATCTGCTTGTTTTTGAATTACTATACTACCTTCAGGAATGGGTGTGTCAAAGGTTGTAGAACTAAAAGTTATTCTGTTTACTGAAGTATCTAAGTCGGCTGTCAAAGTAATTTGGTATTGCCTTCCAGTACCTTTGTTTATAATAAAAACAACATCTCCACTTTTAGCCATTGTCATTGGTACAGCAAAAACCTGTATTGCTGTAACTGTGCCACTTACTGTTTCAATAGTAGTCGCTAATACATCATTATTTAAGTATTGTTGTAAGCTCATATTACCAAGTGTTTGTATTTATATTAGTATTATTGACTAAGCTTTGAGCTTCTATTGTATCTGTTAATGTTGGTGATGAGGTGTTAATTTCGTACCATTCACCTTGCCATGTGTCTTGATTAGCTAAAAACGAGCATTGATAAGGGATATAAAATTTAGAATCAATAGTTATTCCGTTGTTAAACTTGTAGCCATTTGTACCATCATTTTGAGAAAGTATTTTTAGTGATCCATTAAATATCTTTGCCCCATCATTCTGTCCTTTCATTACTTCATTAAGCAATAAAGCACTAATACTTTTACCAGTACCAGCTCCATAAGCTTTCCAACTTGCTACCGTTCCGTTATCAAAAGTAGTTCCATTAGCACTAGCTTCAAGCCTACCTTGAGCCGAAGCATTTGGTCCAGTTCCAAAAAATAATTCCCCTAGATCTTGAGTTACACCATTTGAAATATTTTGAGATGTTGTGAATACTTGTTGGCTTGTAGATTCACCATTAACATAAGCTTGTATTAATTGATTTTCTGAGTTTTCAGGTGGTGAAAAAATATAGAATTTTGCTTGTTCTGCTGGTGTTGTTACTTCTGTTCCAGTCAATGGATCGGCATTAGTATAGTTGAAAAATACTCTTGCATAGCATTGAAAAAATAAAGTTCCAGCAAAAGGCACTTCTGCACTTTCAAACTCAAGTAAAGAAGCATTTTGAGGTGTAGCGTTAAAGAAAGAAGAACTACCTATAAAAGTAAAGGGAACATTATAACTTGGTGCATTTCCAAAAACATCATTAGTACTCCAAGTTGCTAAACCTCCGTTAGTATAAAATGAACAACAATATTGAGTTGAGGATGTGCCTACTAATTTTAATCTATGATAAAATAATACAGAAGTATTATGACCACTTGTTATGCTACTAAAGTCTGAATAACTACCATTGAAAGCTCTATTAAAATTTCTTTTTACTTTTATTGTTTGTCCAGTCACTTGCTGAACTTCACCTAATTCATAAGAAATAAAATCAGTTGTAGCATCATTTATTCCGTAAATAGTAGTACCAGTTGGATTTTCAGGATCATTGACAAAATCATCAGCATTTGTGTAATAGCCTTGCCATCCAACTATTGCATTATTTAAAGCTGGATCTTCTAAAGGATTACCATTTTCATCTAAAATTCGTAAAGGATTTAAATCATAAGCTTTGAACATTTCGTAAATCAATTTGACTTCTTTTAATATACTAAGTTGGTCAAAGTCATTACCTGCTAATCTTTGTATATTAGTTCCATCTTCTGTCTTGTTTAAAGTTTCTGAGCCAGTTGTATCAGGTGTGTATGTGCCTCCGTTGTTGCCTTTTTTATATGTTCTAAAAAACTGCGTAGAACTATTCATTTGCTCGTAAGTGTTAACTTGTACAAAAGTCCAAACTCCATTAGACAGAAATAGTCTTGCCCCAAAACCTTTGCAAATATCATCTAATAACCTAAAAGCAGTTTCTGGTTGTCTAACTCCATTGTCATCAATAGGTGCATAAGCACTAGCTTTAAATCTTGACAAGTTAAGAGGATCATTACCGACAGCTCTTGTCATAGTAGCATTAGTCCAGTCTACAATAGTTTTTATATATATATCATCTGTACCCCAATTATTATCTGTATCTATATCAGTAGTCAAAGAGTTGTATATATATCTATATGGACTATAAGAAGCAGCAAAATTGTAATTCACTTCTTCATTAAAAGGTATATTATCTAAAGCACCTAGTCCACAAATTGCCGTTAGTGTTACCTTTCTAGGAAGTGATATATCATCTTCTGCATTTATATCATTCAACAAATTACCTACCCAAAACAAAGAATAAGAAGAATCATTTGCACCAGATTCAATTTTCAGTTGCCAGCGTTTATAGTCTGATGTTCTTATGGAGTCTACAATTCCGTTAATATTAACTTGGTTACCACCTCCTGAGATGTCAGTTATAAAAAAACTAAAATCACATTTTGAAGGTATAAGTCCAGTAAATCTGTTGTCATCTTCTGTTTCGTAAGTCAAAACAAAACCCTCCTCAGAATTTTCAACATCCGTGTATAGTGTTGATGTAGAGCTTAAAGTATCAATGATAGTAACTCTGTAAAAAGTATTTCTATCACTTGTAAACTCAGTTTGTATTCTATTATCTATAGCCATTAATAACCTCTAGTTCTTGTTCTGTTGTTTCTTGCTCTTGTAGAGCTTAATAAAATATCTTGTCCACTTATTGAGCCAAATACTTCAATACTTCCTGATCCGTTTTCTGTTCTATTTAAAAATTGATTTAAAGGCATAACAACCTCAGGTCCAGCTTCTCCTATTAAACCAAAATGTGGCTTTTGGATTAATCCACCATTAGCATTTGCAGAAATACCATTACCTAATACACTCCCTAGAAAACCACCAAGTCCATCTCCTAGCTCAGAAACACTTCCTAATCCGACAGCATTTAATATAACTTTCATAGCTAACATAGCTGCAACTTGAGCCATAAGAGCTTTAAATGCTTGTTTAGCTCCATCAACAAATGTTTTAAAGAAACCATCTGTACTTTGTAAGGCTTGAGCAAATGTGCTTTGCAAGATATTACCAAACTGTCCAAAAGTATTACTTAAATCTTCAGTTAATTTATTTATGTTTCTTTCTTTTTCTTCAAACAATTCCATTTGTTTTAATAAATCATCAGGAATTACGGCTGGAGTCATAACTCCAAAACTACTGCTTGGCTTTTTAGATGGTATTTTTTGAAATTTAGGAGCTGTACTAATATCACCCCCAACCCCTAGAGATTCGCCTACTCCTTTGAGAAATTTTTTAAGCCTATCTCCTTGTCTACCCATAAATGTAGTAAAGTCCTCAAAATCGTGCTTATAATCATCAGTTTCAATTAGAGCTTTTTCTACATTTTCAGCTAGTTTATCAAACTCATTAGAAGCTTTTAATATACCAAGTTTGCCCCCACCAAGTTTATCAATCAATTTATTGTAACCAGAAACTAAATCACCAAAACCTCTTAAGGTCATTGAAACTCCTTTTATAATAGAATTGAAAAGAAAGTCAAAATTTACTCTTTCTTTAAATGCTTTGAAATTATCAACAACATAAATTATACCTAAACCTAAAGCTGAAACAGCTGCTACAATAGCTATTAATTTTATATTTAAAGTAGCAACTATTGTGACTATACTACCTAAAACAATCAACAAAGGACCTAAAGCTCCAGCTAAAATTCCAACAGTAATAATTAATTTTTTTGCTTCTGGAGATAAATTTTTAAAACCTTGTAATAAAGTTTTGAATTGATTACCTAAGTCAATGACAATAGGTAAAAGCATACCCCCTATTTCTTCCATTAAATCGCCAAACTGATTTTGAAGTTGTTTTAAACCACCAGCACCAGCTTGTGCAGCAGCCTCAGCAGCTCCTCCATATTGCTTTTCTAATTCATCAAGAATAATATTTTGTGCTTCTGCTAGTCTGTTTGTTTCTGCAAGTTCTTTTATTACTTTCTTTTGTTCTACGCTGAATTGAATACCAGAACGACTCAAAGCCGATAAATTAGCGATAGGATCATTTAACGCTTTACCTAATTGAATACTAGCAGACTTTAAATCACCATCAAGACGAGTAGCTAGGTTTAAAGCAGCTACTTGAGTTCTTGCAAATTGCTCACCAGCTATATTAGTAAAAGTTAAAAGTTGAGAAGTTGCATCTTTTAAAATTACCTCATCACCAAACAATGTCTTGCCTTGTAGCTCAGAAGCCATCTTTTGAAGCTGTTTAGAAGTAAAACCAGCAGCACCTCCAGTAGATTTTATACCAGCTTCAACTTGTGCAATTGCTTTTGCTTGTTTGTCAAAAGCTGCGATACTCGCTGCACCAAAAGCTAATAAAGGTAAAGTGAGATTCCTTGAAAGAGTCTGTCCAGTCCTTTTCATAGAAGTACCAAACTTCTTCATTTGTCTAGTAGCTTTTCTTAAAGAACTTTGAAATTGCTTGTCATTCAAGCTTAATTTTACACTAAGAGTTTTTTGAGCCATGTTTTTTGTTTAGCAATTCGTATTTCTTATTTATATATTCTGCTCTTTGTCGTTGTTTCTTTGCATCAGTTTTTCTTTTCTTTTTCTCCCAATCGAACTTTACTAACTTTTGGGGAGTTAGATTCTGTCCTTTTTTAGTATGGGGCTGTAAGTATACACATGCTAACCACCTTACTCGTTCCCATTCAAACCTTTGCTCTATTTCTAGTCTATCGTTTATACCTCTTTGTGTACATAAAAACTCGTGAAATGTCATACTCCAAAAGTCTTTAGGTAACAACCCAAGTCCATAAGCAACAGCCTCTAACTTATCCCAAGTTATTTCTTCGCCTTCGCCACTTTCTTTGTGGCTTTGTCGTTTCCCTCCGTTTCAAATTTAGCAGAAAACTGTGTAGAAAATATCTCTAAGACTTTATTTAAAGCCTCGAAATCTTCATCTAGCATATCTGCTACATCATCAACTGTTAAAGAAGATTCTTGTCCACTTACTCGAGAGCCGTCTTTTATTCCGTTAAGAATTAAATAACAAGCATCATCTAAGCTTATCCCTTCTCCTAGCTTATCTAAGTCAGCTAAACTTCTTCCAGTATCTTTACAGAACATTCTTAAAGAGTTCATTCCAAATCTTACTGGATAATCTTTTCCGTTTATTATAACTACTTCGTACATATTTTGTTGGTTTTTAATTTGCTAGTTGAGGGAAGAGCCGAAGCTCAATCCCCAACCAACAAAAAGTAATAATTAAGCTACAGTCTGAGTCAATGCTCCAGTTCCTTCGATAGAAACTGAATAAGTAGGAGCATCTTCTGTTGATCCTGACATCTCCATACTCGTAACTATACCACTTCCAGAATAACTATATTCACCAGTCGCTGGAGAATCGAAACCGAAAGCAAAAGTGACAGCCGTTCTATTTGTAATCATTTGAGTAAATATCTCATCTGGCTCAGTATCACCAGCTACACCAGCGAAGTCCATAAGTCCGTCTGCTGATAAAGAAAATGATTTTTGTCCAGCTATTAAATCTCGGTTTCCTGCCGAGTCTTTTGTTGAAATGTCTATCGTATCAACATTGATTGATAGACTACAAGTTTGTGAGTGCATCAATTTTAAAGCAGCAGCTCCAGCCGATGGAGATACTTTTAAAATTAGATCCGTTCCGTTAAAAATTGCCATTGTTTTCTATTTTTAAAATTTATAATTAGCTAATATCCAAATCTTTAGAAGTTTCTTTCTTCTTTGATTTTTTCGTTTTTATATCGATTGCATCATTTGATAGTAGAAAATTTCTAACGACTCTACCTACTTCGTAAGATTCGCCTTCTTTATATTCTACTCCTCTACATTCAATATCTTTTTTAATTTTTACTTTATACATATCTATCTATTTATGTTAAATCTGTAATCTTGAGCAATACCATATAGTCCGACTGTTCCAGCAGAATCATCATATAACTCGTTCTGATCTTGATAAAATATCTTATCAACTACTACTCCGTTATAAGTACCACTTGTATAATCTAATGCAGTTCTAACCAAACCAGCTAGAGTAGTCATATCTTTATAACTATTATGATATATGCTTATTTGCACTCTTACATAGTCATAAGTCGAAGCTCCGTTCTTTGTGTTGTTTGGCTCATCAGCGAACATCTGATAAGTAATATAAGGAAGCTTAACATTCTTAGGGAAGTTATATCTACTAGGGTATATTCTAGTATTAGAATCAGTAGTCAATAAATTGCTTATAGTTGCATTATTGCTCAATATATTATATATGACTTTACCTACTTCCATTATTTCATCCTTTTATCTATAAGCTTTTTTATTTCAGTTATAACATTACTAAGAGCAAAATTGCCTTTAGATGATGCCGTTCTGTCTAACATTCTAAGTCCTGGAATACCTCTAAATCCATACTCTAAGAAATAGAAATAAAAACCAGTCTTATCATCTGCTGCAAAAGATTTTTTTACTCTTGGTCCTACATATATAGTTGGTGGTTTTCCTTTTACATTTTTTCCGTTTATTATTGCTAAAGACTTTTTAAGTTGTTTAGATTTTATTGGAACTATAGATTTAAGCTCTTGCAATATTGGTTTTGCAGCTTTTCTCATACCTTGTCTTAATAGAGTCTTATTTTTACTATCAGACATATTAAGACTCTCTAAATCTTTAATCAATCTTTTTAATTCGTTTTCATCAACAGTAGCCGTAACAAAACCAGCGTGTCCACCTTGATTACCCCTTAATATTTTAGTAGTACCAACAGCCATTAGTCAACTTCTATTTTATGAGATTCTAAAATCTTTTTCCATTCTTCCTTATCTAAATACATCTCTATCTTAGTTTCCTTAGTCGATAAAACTTGAATAGGATTTACAACGCCATAGCTCAATACTTTGTCATCCTCATCAAATATTATCCAATAAGTATCAACATCAGGTTTTTTTATTTTATCCATTTCTTTCATTATACTGATCCTCCATCTGTTATAGTCCAACCTTTATTGACTAAAGTAGTTCTAGCTGCTTCAGCTTCACCACCTCCAGTAAACTGTGAAGTGCCAAAGTTTATGCTTACACCACTATTAACATTCTGAGCTGCCCAACCAATAAGTATAGCATCATAGTTAGTTGTAGATAAACCTGAGCCTCCACCAAAGAAAGTTAATTGATTACCAGTCAAAGCCGTAACATTCCATGTAGCTAAAGATTGGTCAAAAGCTGTAGCACCTGAGAACATAGTCACAGCCGTTGTCAAACTACTGACATTCCACATTGATATGTCTTGATTAAATACAGTATTTGCCCCAAACATTGAGCCAGTATTTGTGACTGAAGATAGATCCCATTTTGACAAACTTTTGTTAAATGGTGTACTCTCAAACATACTAGATAAATTTGTTGCCTTACTTATATTCCAATTATTACATTCTTGATTGAATTGGCTACCATGAAAGAAATCACTAAAATTAGTTATATTACTTACATCCCAGTTATCAACTACTCCATTAAAGTTAGTATCTTGAAATGTGCTTGTAGCATCAGTTGTATTAAATTGTAAATTGTCGGTAGCACTAGAAGTTAAATTAGTACAATCTTTAAAAGCTAAGCTGTCTTGAATAATCAAAGGACCATAAGATTTAATATCTAAAATTTTTAATGTATCAATTCTACCAACATTCCATACACCAGTATCTAAGGTAGTAATAATACCACTAAAAACTCCTTTTATTTTTATAGTATAAGTTCCAGCACTAGAGTAAGTATGCAATCCGTTTGCATCATTGTAGGTCGTTATAGTGTTGGTACTACCATCTCCCCAGTCGACGACAAAGTCATAAGTTCCTGATGCTCTTGTTGGTAGTCCGTACTGTGTAGCTGATGAGCTTAAAATATCAACTGTATTATTAGTGTTGATTGTATATTCAAAGAAAGTATTGACAGCACTTAAATCTATAACATCATTTTGTTCTAATGTCAATATCATTGCTTCTTTTCTACCTATTTCTTTGATGCTTTTAATAGAATAGTTAGTTGATCCGTTACTTATAAAGTATTGTGGTGAAGTACCTATATCAGTTCTGAATCTTATAAGACATTCTATTGTTTCATCATTTATCAAAGCATCAGCATCAAAAGATGTTTTTCCACTTTTATAATTAAAATTACCTAAGATAGTAACAGATGTTTTAGTAGTAACATCTCTCTCTCCATATTCGTTAGTTGTGAATACTTGTTTATAGAGCTTTAGTTTTCTATCTAGTTTGCCGATTATCATAGTTCAAGCAAACGATAAGGAGTTAGTAAATGATTAACCATCAAAGGAACTTCATTAACTTGAGTTCCCATTATTACATCTTGTCGGTTTTCATAGTATCTTCCTACTATTATATATATAGCTTGTATTATTGGAGCTGGTATATCACTTCCAGCAGCTCCCACAATAAACTCAACCTCAACAGCGTTAGGCCTCTCGTATGTATTAGGGAAGTCCCCATCTTCAGATTGATATATTCTTCCAGGCCTTATCTTAGTATCTACATCATAATTAGATGCAGCTAAAGTTTGTAAAGCGTTACTCTCATCATAATACTTTATATGTGTAACACTAGCGACCTCACCTATTTGTAAATCAATATAAGGAGGGAACTCATCATAAAATATATTAAATGTCTGTGTTATTAATCTTCTTCTTGTAAATTCTTCAACCATACTTGTAGCAACATTAATCAATGAGGTGATATAAGTATTATCATCATCATAATCTGAATCTATCCTTAAAAATGACTTAGCTTCCGCTAAAGATATAGGAGTTGTAGTTGGTGCAGTTTTTAAAACTAGCTTACCATAAGTCACATAATCTGAATATGTAAATGCATTAAAGTTATAGTTGTAGTATTCCATTTAAAAAAAATTAATGGAGGGGCGATTAAACCCCTCCGTTAAAATAATTAATTATGATGTTGTTTGTATTTCTACAAAAGCAGTTCCATTGTCAACGGCATTACCATCAACTAATGAAGTAGCAATCATTCTACCGACCCCACTTGCTGCTGAGGTGAATGGATCAAAAAGAACATCCAATCCACCAAATTGAGCAATATGCACTCTTGAGAAATCACCGAATAAAACACTATCAAAGTTACTAGCTTTATTACCTACATTTGAAGAAACAAAGCTAAAGTAAGAATTGATAGTTTTATCTCTATTGTCATAGATTGGCGAAACATTAGAAACTTGAGCCAAACCTTTAATTACAGCTAAAGCATCTGAGTTACAAAGGTAAGCGAATCGTCCACCTAATAAAGGTACATTGTTACCTAATACAGTTGATTCCATTGCTAAAAGAGCAGCAGCATCAAGAGTAGCACCACCATCAGCAGCATCAGCTAAGATTGACTGTGGACCACCATCTGAGTTATCAGCAGCAGCTAATAAGTTCTTCTCTAATTGAGCAGCAACAGAAGCAGCCATATTTCTACGGATTGCAGCTTCTACACCAGCGTTTTGAGTCATAGCCTCAGCAGAAATCTCAACAATAGAGATACATTTCTGAGGAGATAATGTTAAGCTTGAAGCAGAACCAGCAGCAGAAACTGAGCCTCCAGTTTCGCCAACGAAAGTAGTAGTTATGCCACTAATAACTGGGAACTTCATATTTGTTACACCTGAGTAATAATTTGCACCAGCACTAGCTAAAACTAAGTTAGCTTGTAATTGGTCTGTAAAACTCATAGTTTCTACTTCATTGACATTAGAAGTAGTGATTGCTCTCGCTTCTAAAACAGAACTAGGTATTGCTATACCTTTATACATTTGTCCAGTATAACGAGCCTCTCGTCTTGCTTCTGTGTCCATTTCTTTTACTAATCCCTCAAGCTTACCTGAATAAGCAGCCTTCATAGCATCTTGAAAAGAATAATCTTTTAACTCTTTTGGAGTGTTTTCTGTTACTTCTTTAACAGCTTTAGTAGCTTGAAGCTTCTCGAAAGACTCAGCTCTTTGAGCCATTCCGTTTAACTCTTCTACTTTTGAATTTAAAGAATCGAAGTTGCTTTGCTCATCGGAAGTCATATCTCTACCTTCAGCAGAGTTAACAAGACTTTCCATCTTTTCAATAACCTCAGCTCTTTCTTCTTTATAAAGTTTTGATGTTTTCATTTTATAGAAAATTAATATTAATATTTATTTTTCAAGATTTTCAAACGCATTTCATTGAGGGTGCGCTTTTTTAAATCTTCTTCTTCTTTTATACCCTCTATATTTTCTTCTTTTGACTTCCATTCTTCAAGTGAACGCAAAGCGACAGCACTACTCGCACTATTGTAAGCTGGATATGTGACGGAACTTACATCGTAAAGTTGAGATACCTTGTCGATAGTTCTAATATTCATTCCGTCTTTAACTTCCCATGAATCTTCTTCAACAGTAAAAGCAAAGCTAGACTGACTTATAGTTCCGTTCTTTAATAGTTCCATTAAATCTCTAGCTGTTGAAGTATTAGGCATATCAGCTTCATATCTCAAACCTTTCTCATCAACAGATAGTCTTAATGTACCGTTAGTGGTTCTTGCTAATGGCATACCTTCGTGATTTATCAGAAATCGTACATCATCTTTTAATCTACCTTCAAAAGCGTTAGGAGCTATAAACTCTCTAAAACCTCCTAAGTCATTGGACATAGAATTGAATACAGCTCCGTAACCTACAACAGTTTGCTTATCACCATCCATCCTAAGCTCTAAGTCTTGAACATCAAAAGTCCTTACCTCTTTGTTAGGATTGTTTCTCATGTATAATGGTTTTTTCATTTCATCCTCATCATGTTCTGGGGTGTGTTGACTCATGTCTTTATCTTTTAAAGCTTCCTTAGCTTGTTCGTGATTTTCAAAAGGCATAAATTGAGTAACTCCGTCTATAATATGCTCATGTGAGCCACTACCACCAAGTTTCTTAGCTTCTTCTTCAGCTTCTTCTTTTGTGTCGTATAATGGTAACTCTATACCATCTACAATCATTGAGCCAACTTTGCCTCTTTTTTCATCTTCATCATGATGATAACTATCTTCCATTTCATCCATTAACTTATCATAAGTAATGATAATTGAATCATCTGTTTCTTCAATCTTCTGAATATGTCTTAAATCGTGCTTTTTCATAAATCTATTATTTTCTTCCATTTCTTTTTTTACTGGATGATTCTTAGGAAGTAAGTCTGTGTCGTGCTTACCACCTTGAAATCTACCTTTTTTAAGAGCAAATAAAAATGAGTTTACTCTAGCCATAGCCCATTGTTCAGGGCTTGATACATTAGGCCTAACTGAGCCAGGATTAGTGTTATATGCGCCAACGCCTCTCTCAAATACTTTTACAAGTTCAGCGTAAGTCGTACGCCCATTCCAAGCCAAATCAAGCTCTTTTATTTCTTCGTTATGTTTTTCAACTTTATTTTCTAAAGCCTTTTTTGTTTTAGCACTAACTTGGTTTTCTTCTTTCTTACCCTCTAGCTTTTTAGTTAGTTCTAAAATAACATCTTTCATCCCTTGCTCCCCTAGTGTTCCAATCGTTCCCCATTTAATCTGAGCAACTACACCACCAACATTTGAAAGGTTTGGCTCAGTATCGCCTTTGAATTGTTTACCATCTTCAAAATGTCTTTTTATCCAAGACTCTCTCTCTTTAATCCATTCTCTAATAGCCTCAGTATCTTGTCCATCTCTTGCTCTACCCCATAACATAAAAGCCTCATTCCCTCTTATGTTACCACCAGCTTTCCAAATCTCTGGAGTTTGTTCTTTTATAGTTTTAGCAAAGTCATAGTCGAACTGAGGCTCATCACTATTTCTTAAACTAATTTTTTTATCATCCCCTTTATTTGGGAAGTCTGTTTGTCTTTCTTCATCATCTTCCAACTGAGCATAACAAACAGCAAGTCGTTGAGAGTTGTCATCATACTCTTTCATAAATTCATCAGACATACATCTCTCAATGAACTCCTCGTTTGTTTCGTCTGTTTGTTTAGTCGGTATCGGCATTATCTTCTTCTTCTATGTCACCAATTGGTGCAAAATTTAAAGGCATAAACAACTGATCGCCTTCAGGTCCTACTCTGTTCAAGTCCTCCATTCTTCTAACTTCATTGATAGATAAAGCTCCTATTGAAGTCATTTCTCTATAATATTGCGCCCTACTAGAACTATCACCTCTTAACAATCCTTTAGCATCTATCTTTATTGTAAATATACCAAACTCCTTTTCTCTAAATAACTTTCTATTAAGCTCTTGCTCTATCATTACCATGTAAGGCATCAATGTAAATCTTACAAAGTCAATAGACAAAGCTTCTATACTTGAATAGTTTGCAGCTTTTTCTAAATGTCCAATCAAAGATAAAGGTACTTTAAAAGCTCTCGCTACTTCTTCAATCTGAAATCTTCTAGTTTCTAAAAGCTGATACTTGTTAGCGTCTATATTTGTTTGTTCAAATGTCATACCTTCTTCAAGAATAGCTGTCTTACCAGCAACAAAAGAGCCAGAATAGTTTTGATTCCAAGAGTTTTTCAATCTTGCTACGGCTTCTTTACTTAATTTACCAGGATGTTTTATAACTCCACCAACTTGAGCAGAGTTGCCTAGATAACTATTAGCCGTATCATTTGCAGCTATTGAAGTTGCTATTGTTGTATTTTGTGCTTTTAATACGCTTATTCCCTCATATCCATTAAAAGATAAATTGAAAAAATGCAGCATATCTTCTTTCATTACTCCGATTTCATAATCTTTTATATCATAAAAAATCTGTCCTTCGTGCTTTACTACCTTAACATCTTGAGGATTTATTGGTATTAAAGACATTGGCCTTGCCGAGCTATCTCGTTCTATGTAAAAATAGCTGTTACCTTCTAGCAATAAGTTAGTCATCAAAGTATCAAGAAAGGTGTAAGGTGTCATATACTCGTTAGGATTACGAGCTAAAAGTCGGTAGATAGGATGACTGATGTCTGTAATTTTATCATCATCAACCTCGACTTTATAAACTTTAATGGGTAGACTTGCGATTGATTCGCTGATAACTCTAACACAAGCAAAGACTGCGCTAAATGTTAATGATGTATCTTTATTAACGGCTGTCCTATTGGCTGCACCTTGCCCACCAAAGATAGCTCTTAAAAAATTATCACCTCGCTTTTCAGAACGAAGGAAGTCGAATAGTCCCATAAAATTGTAATTACATTTACAAAGATAAGAGAAAAGTCAAAAGTCAAATCCAAATAATATCTTTATCATCATAGGTAGATGAGTCGCTAGAATCGTTATTCATATAACATCCTAGAGCCATAACAAGAGCCACCATTCCGTCAATCTTTTCTGAGCTTTTAGATTTATCCATCTTAATATTACCAGCTGGATCGGACTTCATAGCTAAGTTAGAACACATCCACCTCAACACTTTATTGCCTCCGTGATTTATTTGTTTACCAAGTACGAGCTTTTCTAGTTCTTTTGTGGGGCTTGAAAGACTACCAAATCCTTGACCGAAAGGTTCACAAGGCAAACCATCCTCAGATAAATCTATTATTAATTGGCTAGAGTTCCAACGATCGTAAGCAATAGACTTAATGTTTACAACCTCAGCAACCTCTTTTATTCTAC
>Ga0209348_1000658_pt1 | contig 17558 bp, 19 predicted proteins | sample ETNvirenome_2_30_FD_184065 | JGI IMG/M metagenome (GOLD analysis project Ga0209348, IMG submission 184065) | Marine viral communities from the Pacific Ocean - ETNP_2_30 (SPAdes) (version 2) | ecosystem: Environmental > Aquatic > Marine > Oceanic | place: Pacific Ocean | collected 2013-06-22
CTTGGAGCTGCTGATCTACCTACAGCACCAACTAAATCTCCACCAGGTTGTGCTAAAAGATTTGCACCAAATTTAGCCAGCTCTAAAAATTTTTGTCTTTTTAATTCATCATCATCTGCTGATAATTCTGACTTAAATAATGGCAATAGATCTTCGTACATAGTTTTAAGATCATTGTCAGAAAGTTTTTGTGTAGCTCCATCTTGAGCTGTTACCGTTGTTTTTTTATCAGTTTTTTTATCTGTGTCTGTGCCTGCATCTGTTTCTGATGCTTCAGCAGTTCCCATTCCACCAAACATTTCACTTGTTTTTGCTTTTGTTGGAATACCTAAAAGATAAGATATTTCTGGATCTACTCCTTCTTCTTTACCTAAACCAAAAAATTTTGCACCTGAAAGACCAGGGTTTTCTCCTAGAAAAAATCTAGAGGCTAGATTTATTGGAGCCGCTCCTAAATCATATATACCCGCACCAGCTTTTCTAGCTTCATCTCCAATACCTTTTAATAAAATACCTAAACCAGATTTATCAAAATAGCTTGGTTCTTTAACCTGATCTCCCTCTTGATATCCACGTCTAACAGACAGGATACCATCATCGCTTCGACCTCCCATTCTAAACATAGGTCTTTTTAAAATACGATCCATCATCTTATCTCAATGCTCCGAATATTCCTGCTATTCCTGTTCCTAATCCTAATGCAGTTTGTAAAGGATCTGCTTTAGGTGTTTGACCAAATTGGAATTGTCCTGGGTATCCACCCATTAATCCTGTTACACCTGAACCAAAGAATCCTAATCTCTCTAATGGTTCGTAGGCTGCTGTTTTTGCTGCTTGTCTTTGTGCATCTAGTACCGCTTGTCTTTGAGCTTGTTGTGCTGCACCTACTTGACCAAGTGTAGATATATCAGCTCTCTGTAATGTTGGAACTTGACTTGCTAAACCAGTTTGAAACTGTCCTCTACCCATTTCAAATTGTCCTAAACCTAGTTGCTGTTGCCCTAGACCAGCTTGTTGTCCCGCTAAACCAGTTTGTGCTTGTCCTAAACCAAATCTATTTGCAATGTCTTGTTGTCTAGCTTGCATTGCTTGTCCAAAACCTTGTTGTCTTAATTGTGCTTCTAATGCAGCTCTGTCTCTTCCTGACTGTGATTGATATTCTGATAACTGTACACCTGCTCTACCTGAGCCTAACGCACCTAAAGATGCTTGTTGATCTCTAATATTTTGTTCGTTGATTGCTCTTTGTCTATCAAACTCTGCTAATGTTGTATCTATAACTTGTTGTTGATATGGAGATGTGAAAGCTGCTGTTTGTGCTGCAGTTGGTGCACCAGTTAAACCAGCTATGCCACTTAATGTTGTTCCTACATCACCTAGTGTTTGTCCTGCATCTGTTAATCTTTGTTGTGCAGCCGCTGCTTGTTGCCCTGCTGCTACATCTCTTTGTTGTGCTGCTTGTATAAAAGGTGCAAAAGATCCTACACCTTGACCCGCTAATGTTGCAGCTCTTGTTTGTAGTGCATCTTGTGCCGCTACTTGCGGTGCAAATTTAGAAGTATCAACAGGTATAGCTGTAGTAGCTGTTAACTGTTTTGCATAATCTTTACCAAGATCTTCTATAAACTTTGCGGGTAATGTTCTTGTTTCTTGTACTGCCATTATACTTGAGCCTCCAAACCTTTCATAAGCTTATACATCTTATCTGCTCCTTTATCAACACTTCCTCCACCTGCTGCTCTGACCGCATCTGCTGTCATTACAAATTCATTCTTGCTTAGTCTTGCTGGCACATCATCAGCTTTCTCTTTGGCTCCTAGTGGTACAAATCCACCACCTCTGAGATCCATCTCCATACCTCCAAGGTTCATGATCCCACCTTCAGCTTTTTCTTCACGTTTATTCTTTTTAATAGAATCTATTTGTTCTTGTGATGCTCCAGTTATAGTTGAAATAGAATCATCATCCATTCCTCTTTTTAAAAGATCCATAATCATAGCAGTTGTTTTATCTACTTCACCGCCTTCTGCGTAAGGTGTGTATATTTCATCCCCATGCATTTTAAACAAAATATTTTCTAATTCATCAGTTGTAAAGTCTTTTGCTGGTCCAAGTTCTCTCTCTATTTCACTATCATTAAATATTTCTACTAGTCTTTTTCTAGTAAGTTTTACTTTACCACCCTTAGCATAAGCACCTGTAAACTCTGCACCAGGTAGGAATCTAAACTGTGGATCATTTTGTCTTGCAAGTCTAACTATTCTATCAATATCTAAACCTTCACCTCTATCAAAAATACTTTGGTCATCATCTTCTTCCTCTTGTCCTCTAGCAGCCATTAATCCAGCAAGACCTGAAGCACCTCCAATTAAACCTAATTTTCCTAGTGTGCTCATACCTGAAACTTTACTTCCTAGTCCACTTAATAAAGAACCTAGTCCTTTAGCTTTTCCAAATAAACCGCTTGCTGCAGCCATAGGTCCACCAAAAGGAATAGTTGCTGCAGCTAATAATCCTAATCTTCCAACAGGGCTTTTAACAATTTTTTTTACAGCACGTTTAGCTTTTTTAAAAACTTTTTTAAAAAAATATGATTTAATACCAGTGCCATTTATATCTTCTCCTGCTCCACCTAATGACTTTAAAAGTGCAGCCTCTTCTGGATTAATATATGCTAAAGACTCTCCAGGAGGAGCCATTCTTTTAGCATCCTCTAATGTTAAAACTCCGCCATCTTTTCTAAGTTGTCTTTCCATATCTAATCTTGAAATTGCCATAGTTTATCTATCTTATTTGGTTTCTCCGAATAAATCAAGGCTTGGCATGATTACTCTGACATCTTTTCTTATGTCAGATTCTGACACTCCTTTAGCTTTCCACTCAGAATCATCTTTATATTCCTCGCCTGTTTTAAGGTTAGTTATTGTTGTTATAATTTCTTTTGGTTCTATTGTTGGTATATCTTTCACTATGTTGTTACCTCTCTTGGCTGTATTTCTAATATTGAAGCTATGACGTGCAGCTCGTTCGCGTCAGCAGCTTGTACCTTTAATGCTTCACTCTCTTCCATCACAAGAGGATTAGTTAAAAGTTCTGTTGTGGCTTTTGATCCTATAGATTTATCCTTAAATAAATTAAATATAGTACCACTAGCATTTACTAAAGTTATAGTTATTGTGCTCCCTGATCCAGCGTCCTCGGATACTAACAATGATTTTACAACAGCAGCTTTGAAACTAGGCACTGTATATAGTGTTGTTAAATCTGTTGTAGTTAAATCTACTTTTTTATTTATAAAACTATTTGCCATTAATTTAAAAAGAAGTTTTGTGCTTCTACTTCATCCTTTAATTCTTCCTGAAACGTCGTATTTAATTTCTCAACAATGGCATCAAGATCTCTAACCTGCGCCTCTGCTGTGGGTAGATCATATTCTCTACTTGGTCTTGTTAATACCTGCACTATCTTTGCCATTATGGACTCAATGTTAATTTAGGGTTATCTCCTAGTATAGATTCTGTTTGTATTGGTGCATTATTATCTGTTAACTCATTTGCTAATTCAATAGAATTAAGTAAAGAGATTATACCATCTTCATTATTTATAGGCATAGGCGTAACAGTTTTTGGCGTAGAAGTTATTGATAACAAATCATCGTTATCTTGATCAAGATAATAATCTGGATTAACTCTATCTGTTAATAAACCTATGTCACTGAACTGACGCATATCATAAGTTGGTTCGTTATATTTTTTACCTAAACCAAATCTTCGTCCTAACCCTCTAATTAAGTTTCCAAGTATTCCACCACTTGATAAAAAACCTAAAAGACCACCACCTCTTGTTTTTCTCATAGCTGTTTTTGCAAATGGACTAGTCTTTGCAAAAGCTTTAGCTAACCTTAAATCTGTTGGAGATATAACATTTCTACTATCAAAAAAACCAGGATTAACTCTTTGCCCTGCACCTGCAGCGATAGCTGCAGACCTTAAATCTTGAGCCTCTTGTGGACCAATACCAGCTGCTCTCATATCAGCTCTATCTCTTGCAGTTTTACCACCTGTTTCAGCAGCACTCATTGCAGCACCAGATCTAAAACTTCCTGTAGCCGCATCGTAATCATCATAACTAGGTATACCCTTTGGTCCTTTGTGTGGTGTACCTTTTTTCATTTTCTTCAACATCTTAGCTTCATCTTTTGTAATGTATGCTAGTTTTGTTGGTGTAGCATCTTTTCTAGATTTAAATTCTTTAGGAACAGTTACTGATTTAGAATTTTTAATATAATTTTTAAATCCATCTTGATTTACATAATCTAGTTTTTTATCTATCGACATTATCTACGTCCATCTGGTTGCGTATCTAATCTAAAAGTTCCTAGCTTCCAACTTTGACTAGATCCTGTGTTTTCTACTTTTAAAGCAATCGCTCTAGCTCTTGCTCTAGTGTCTACCTTTTGAGTAGACGAACTTATATCAAATGGTCCAAGAGACGAGCTCGCGGATGTATCATTTGGAAAGTTTCTTAAATTCAATGTTATCCTAGTATTACCTGTTTGTGAAACAAAATCTGGTATAAATCTTCTAATTTTCATTAAATTTTCACCATCTCCTTTAAAATCAGCTATGCCTGTCATTTGATTACCCACTATTCTTTGTGTAATATCAAAGTCTCCAGATGTAATATTAGCAGTAATAGCAGTTACAGTCCCACCTTTAACTTGATCAGTTCCTGTTTCATGTTGATAATATGTTGTTCTGCCTTCAGTATTACCTACAACATCAAATGATGTATCTGTAGCTGCATCGTATTCTAATGCATGTGGACTACCGAATATAGCAGAGTCCTCCCACATTGTTCTAGCTAGTGTGCCTACAGTCCATACAGGTCTTTGTGGTGAAGAATCAAAATAATTATAACAAACCATTCTATTTACAACAGAGGATGTAGATGTTGGATAGAACCACATAACTTCTCCAAACAAATTATTTAATCCTGCTGATACCATCTGATTACCAGAGTCTAAGTTTATATCATCATAAACATGATCTTCTACTAAACAAGGTAATGATTCTAATTTACCAGCATACCTAAAAAAACCATTCTCTGACATCCAATACGCAGAACCATCAACTTCAACACAAGCATTTTGTCCAACTAATCCACAGTTGGTTCCAACTTGTGCAAACGCAAATGTAAATGGTTGACCAACAAAACGTTGTGTAAATAATGCTGTATCAGTCCAAACATAGATTGCATCTCTACCTCTGATTGCTCCTCTGATCTGTGATCCGTCGGCCAGTCTTTGTGTACCAGCTGTATTGGTTGCTGTTGGTGTATATGTGTTTATATCCTCTTGATCTGAAAATCTTACAAACATATCATCTTGAGTAGATGTGTCCCCAATAGTTGTTTCTGTTCCAAAAAATACTAAGTGTCTATCAGGCGTAGATACTAACATATGACGTGACGCTGTTGGTGCACCAGATATAATTGTTGCTCTTGTTTCCGTTGCATTTGATAAACTTGAATCCCATTCAAATACAGCCCCGTCATGAATTAAACAAATTGCTTTATCACCAAAATTATCTAAAGACCACATACCTGGTTCTAAAACTAAGTCACCTGATGCAGCTTCACCCCATGCAACATAATTAGCTGTGCTAGTCACCGTATCTCCAGCACCATGTGAATCAGGCGATGTGCCTCTAACATCTCTCGTTACACCTGTTAATTCATTAGATGCACTAATACCAGTATAAGATATTTCCTCTGTTCCTATTAAAACAAAATTTGTACCTGCGCTTGGAAACTGTGATGGATCAGCTAAAATTATACCTGTTGTTTGAGAACTATTTATTGCGCCAGATAAAGTTGTGGTAAATGCTCCTACTTCTTCACCACCCCAAGTCCCTAAAGACCAACCAAAACCTTTCGCTTGCACAGCTGGACCTACAGTATAATAATGTTGTGCTCTGATACCACCTGATGTAGTTGCACCAGATCCTGTTTCATTTGATGGCATAGTAATAGTAATTGTTGTTGCAGATGGCACAGATGTTACCATAAATTTTTTATTATTAAAATCAGACGCACCAAAATTAGAATTTGTAATTGTTGAAAAATTATCTAATAATACAATATCAGATTCGTTGATACCGTGATCACCACTAAATGTTATAGTAACAACAGCTGATCCGTTGGTCGTGCTAAATGCATTTGAAAGCGTGTTTGTAGATTTGATGGGATGTATGTCATAATATACACCACCTGAATATGCATATAAAATTCTGTTTGTACCAATGATGGCGTATTTTCGACCTAAACTATTTACATAATGATGAAGTCCACGCCCTGCGCCTGTTAAATTACTTTCTCCTAATTGCTTCCAACCACCTATTTTTTCAGGTGTGCCATATCTAAATCTAACATTATCACAATCAATCCACTGTCCTTCTGCTCCCGTGGGTGTGATTTGTTTGTTAATACCTGGCTGAAAACCTATCTTTTGTAGCATAATAAATCCATTTATAGCAAATTTATTACTTATTTAACAGAATAAAAGCACGGGGGTGTGGTGTGGTGGTGCCCCCGTACCAGTCTTTTTTATAGACTATTTTTTAGAATTAGTCAACTTAGATCCTTTAAACCAAGCTGGTAAACCTAGTAAAGGTCTTTTATCTAATGCGTTTTCTTTTGCCATTTTAGATCCTGCTTTGTTATAATGTAAGAATACTTGTCCACAATCTTTACCTTTAAACTCGTCTCGCCAATGTTCTAAATCACATCCAGAATAGATTAACATATCACCTGGTTTTAAATCTACTTTGATACCTGCTTGACCTTTTTTACCTGTCGGATCAAGATAGATAGGCCATGAGTCACCACCTAAGTTTAATGTAGTAGATATCTCACAAGAATATCTATCTTTGTGCCTAGCTAGAACATCTCCATTTTTGTATATTCTTGCATAAGAATATGTCTCTGATAATTTTAGTCCTGTATGTTTTTCCATAACAGGTTTTACTTCTTGTAATAAAGTTTCCATTGCAATGTCACCATAGTGTGAATAAGTATTTGGAACTTGCTCATCATTCCACACACCCCAGTATTCTGTAAAAGGTGAAACGTATCTTGAATCGAATAATACTCTTGCAACGTTTCTTTTGTTTTGAAAATATTTATATACAAAGTCTGCTAACTCTTTTGAAATAGCTCCTTTTAAAACACTATATTTATTTTTTTTGAATGACATCGTTTTCTCCTCTGTATTGTAAAACTGATTTTGGTATTGCCTGACAATTCCAATGTATAAATCTAAATGGTTCATAACCCATATCTGTTACATATTGATGTGGCATGTATGATGGAAAAAATATCATACGACCAGGATTTACTTGATAATTAATTTGTGTAGATGCATAAGTTACTTTTGTTTTATCTTTTTCTGGTAAAAGATTCATCATATTACCTGCTCTTGGATCTTCAAATAATGGCATAGATGTTCTTTCACTTGCTTTTAAAAAATAAAAACCAGATATGTGACCATTCCAATGTGTATGTAAAGTATGATAACCTCCACCTTTTTGTGCAAATTCTTGCACCCATAATTCTGTAATAAACACTTGATAGTTTGTTAAATTAAAACCCATTTGATTTAATAAGTTATGTGCAGTTGCACCTACGTAATTTTGTAACTCTGCAAAATTAGGATCACCAATTAAAGATGTAGAATGAAACACGTGACCCATATCACCTTTGTTACCAAACTTTTTATTACGTTCATCAATAGTTGGTTTTAAATTTTTCTTAGATGCTTCAATATATGGATCTGATGCTTTGTTTAATTTATCAACAAAACTAGGTTCATCAGCCCACCATATAGGTGATGCAAAATATTGTTCTAATTGTAATTGTTTTGGAAATGATAATACGTTTTCTTTTTTTACTTTTTGTTTTTTAGCTTTTGTTTTTTTCTTTTTCATATTCTCCTTTATTTAAATGGCCATCCTAAATTCCAGATCACCAAACTGTTACGTTCTCCACTTTTAACTGGACACACTCTATGCCACACAAACGAAGGAAATACAACTAAAGATCCTTTAGGTAATATCTCTTTGCATTTTACAGGCTTTCTTTTTTTATCAGGATCTAGATTTCTAAAATCAAATTCTAGCTCACCACCTTTATAATCTTTTGGATCTGATAAAGTTACTGTTACTGATAATTTTCTAATCTTACCGTGTGATGGATCATTAGGTTGTTGTCTTATATAGGGTCTATCCCAACTATCACAATGCCAATCATAGTATTGACCTTTTTTATATTTTGTAAATTGACAAGACTCAGAAAAATCCCATTCAAAATTCCAACCTGCATTTGCATTTGCTTGATGTACATAAGGTTGTATTTCTTTGTATATCCATCTATCATTCATCCAAACAATATTAGAATCTCTTTTTGTTTTTAAATCTTTTATTTCTTTTTTATTTAATTTTCTGTCACCATAACCACCAGTAACTGCCATTTGATCTTGAAGTTGTTGACCATATTTTACAATGTCATCACATATACGAGAAGGTATGGCTGATTGAAAATACCAATAATAGTTTGTAAGGTTCATATATCTTTATGAACTTTTTATAACATGTATTAAGAAATAGTCAATGTTCCAGAAACTGTGAATGTAGCTATCTTATCTCCACCAGGGTGTGTTGATGTTGAATTTGTACAAGGTGCCACTGCAAAAGTAATTGCACTTGGTCCTCTAACAACCACAATACCCGAACCACCATTTCCAGAACCACCTGTACCACCTGGTCCATAATTTCCTCCACCTGAACCACCACCTGTATTAGCAGAAGCGTTAGAAGAATTTCCTGAACCAACTCCAGCAGTACCTCCACCAGCTCCTCCTGATCCAGCAGAACTTCCTGGCCTTCTAGCATCGAATGCTCCTCCACCACCTCCAGCATATGTTACATCTGAGCCTGTTATTGTATTTGGTGCTCCTGCACCTCCAGGTCCACCATTAAGTCCAGGTTGATTAGTGCCTTTTGCTGTGGCTCCTCCACCACCTCCACCTAAATTATAACCATCAGGTGTGCTTCCACCTCTTCCCCCTGGATTACCTTGTGGTGGATCTGTAGGAGGTATGTTTCCATTTGCATCAATTTCAGGATATGAAGTAGGATTACAACTACCCCCTCCACCTGAACCTCCTCTACCATTAGGCATATTAGTTACTTGGTGCACTCCTGCACCACCTCCTGTAGAAGTAATTGTATCAAATACAGAATCTGTTCCTTGATTACCTGGTTGTTCAGCTGGAGAAACTGGATGTGCTGGCCCACCTACACCTGCACCACCTGCTCCCACTGTAATTGAATAAGATCCTGGTGTTAATTTTGCTGCAGCTCCTTGTAAAGGAGAAGGCCCATAACCAGAGGCTCTATAGCCTCCTGCCCCAGCACCTCCAGAGGCTTGAGAACCTCCAGAACCTCCACCAGCAACTACTAAATAATCTATACTAAGTAAAAACTGTGGCCATGTTCCTTGTTGCTTGGCTTGAAATTGACTTTGCATTGACCACACACCACTTGCTTTATCTAATTCTTTAACAATAACTCTTCCTGGACCACCAGCTGCACCTGGATTACCACAACCATCACCTCCGCCACCACCACCGCCAGTGTTAGTCCCACCTGTACCTGCACTAGTATTTGGTGATTTACCAACACCACCTCCACCAGTTCCACCTGCACCTGCAGGGGCTCCTGAAATTCTTGTTCCGCCTCCACCACCTCCAGCAAAAACTGAACATGTTGGTCCTATATTTCCATAATCAGGACTTATATCTAAACCTGCTCCACCAGCACCACCAGCACCACTTCCTGGAAAAGCTCCTGTGACAGCATTAGCACCTACGGCACCAGCTCCACCACCTCCACCTGAAGCTCTAACGTCTGTTGAAACTCCACCTGGACTTGGACTAGATCCAGTTCCACCATTATTACCTTGACACGCTGTACCACATCCACCAGCAAATCCAGTATTACATGGACTAGCTCCACCACCTCCACCACCTGAACCTCCAGGTGATCCTGCTGTACCTGATCTTGCTCCGCCACCACCACCAACAGAACTTGTACCATTAAAAGTTGAAACAGCTCCATTAGTTCCTGCGCTACCTGGACCACCAGCAGCACCACCCCCTCCGATAACAACTGGAACAGTTCCCTCTGCATTAAATTCTTTATTTAGTAAACCACCAGCACCACCACCTCCTGCTCTATCGTAACCACCACCCCCACCACCAGAAATAATAGCTGCTTTAACAACTCTAGTTCCTGGTTGAAGTGAAATACAGCCTGTGGAAGTTTTAGATGTAATTGTATCTTTTCCAAACGAAGTTTTATTCGTCTTTCCAATTACTCCACCGTTTGATGTACCGCCGCCTCTAGGCATTTAGTGTCCTCCTATTCGGACACCCAAGCTGTGCCATTCCAGTCGTAAACTGTTGGTGTTTCCGATTCGTCGTTTGATTTAGTTGCTTCCCAACCTTTTGTGTTGTCCGCTTGATATTTTGTATCGTTCCACGAAATTATATAGAACCATTCTGGTGTTGCTTGACCATCATCTGTAATTGAAGGTCTGTCAATTGGTGCTTGCCAATCGTCATTATCATCTAGTGACCATGATGCGTAAGGTTGTTGTGTTAAAAATTTATCTTTTACAGGATCATAAATCATTCCGATACCTGCATATTGTTTTCTAAAATTATTATTGTAAGAAGTTTGTTTCCAAATTCCACCTTTGAAAAAATTTATACACCATGTTTCTCCATCAACATGCATGTCTGAAGGAACGCAATCGTTTCCTACAACTACAACTCTTTGTACTACTTGATGTGAATCTGACGTAAATCCAGTAGGATCTGTCATTGCTTTTAATTCTGCAAAATGTGCCATATTTATACTCCTTAAATTTATATTTTATATTTTAATCTTAACTAATTGTCAACGTTCCAGTTACTGTAAATGTTGCTACTTTATCGTTTGCTGGTCCTACACAACTTGCAATACTATTAGTTCCTGGTGCTACTGATATACTTGTAGATCCTGGTACACGAACTATAACAACTCCAGAACCTCCCGCTGCTCCTTGATCTGTAGCAGCACTAGGAGTAGTATTAGTAAATGCACCACCACCTCCACCACCACCAAGATTAGTTCCTCCAGCTGTCGCAGCACATGAAGAATCTCCAGCGTCTCCACCACCACCTGTACCACCAGATCCAGCAGAGTGAGTTCCATTTTCAAAAGTTCCACCGCCACCACCACCAGCTCTTACAACAGGTGATCCTGTGATAGAATTTGCTAAACCATTTCCACCATTTCCTGCAACACCATTAGAACCATCTGCTCCAGCGGCTCCTGCTCCACCTCCACCACCAGCTCCATAAGGTGCTCCAGGTGAACCATCTCCACCATCATTACCTTGACCAGGTGTACCACTCCCTCCTGCATTACTTGGGTTACTACCAGAACCTACACCACCACCTCCAGAACCTCCTGGTTGACCATTAAAATAAGGAGAAATGGCTGGATTAGCACCAGCTCCACCTCCAATTGCTGTAATTCCAAAAAATACACTATCATTACCATTTGTATTAACTGATGGTGCTGGCTGATTTCCTGCAGTTCCACCTGCTCCAACAGTCACTGGAAAAGTTCCTGGTAATAAAAGTGCAGAAGATACAGATGGTGTACAATAAGATGTAAGCAAACCTCCTGCTCCACCTCCACCACCTCTTTGATAAGCACCCCCTCCACCACCAGCTAGAATTAAATAGTCTACACTAGTAGCAGATCCTGAATCTTGTATAGTTAAAGTTCCTGAACCTGTAAATTTTGCAATTTGTGAACCATCAGTTCCCCCTGTTATTGAACTTACACATCCTGGGCTAGCTGAAAAAACAGTTCCTGAAGTTCCTGGCGCTCTCGCAACTACAATACCTGAACCACCTGCTCCACCACAATAAGGATTACATCCAGATCCACCACCTCCACCACCTCCAGTGTTTGCAGTTCCTGCGGCACCAGATCCGTTTGGAGATCCAGCTCCACCACCTCCAGCTCCTCCAGCTCCACCATTTTTTCCATTATCAGCTCTACCACCACCACCGCCACCACCTGCGTATGTTGTAGCTGATCCTAAAATTGCGTTAGGTGCACCTGCACCTCCAGCTCCACCTGCTCCTGGTTGACCTGCTTGTCCAGCAGCTGTAGCTCCACCTCCAGCACCACCTGCATCATTAATAGAATCACCTCCAGCATTACCTTGAGGCGGATCTGTAGGAGGTGTATTACCTGCTCCACCTGGGGCTCCACCACATCTAGAAGCTCCTCCACCACCAGACCCTCCAGCTGAACCAGTATTATTACCAACAGGACCTGCTCCAGCATTAGAACCTGCACCTCCACCACCATCTGATGTAATACATCCTAATGTTGAAACTCCTCCTGAAGTTCCATTAACTTGAGGTTGTGTGCTTCCAGCACCACCACCTCCGACTGTAACTGTATAACTTCCTAAACTTAATTCTTGTGCACAACCTTGAAGAGGACTTGGTCCATAACCTGATGCACGATAACCTCCTGCACCACCTCCACCACCAAAGTAACCACCGCCTCCACCACCAGCAACTACCAGGTAATCTATTGATGCTGTTCTCTTAGGCCATGTGCCTTCATCTAATGCATCAAATTGATCGGACATTGACCAAACTCCTGATGCTTTATCTAATTCTTTTACTATAACTACTCCTGAACCACCTGATGCTGCAGTTGTTGCAGGCATATTATATGATCCACCGCCACCACCGCCACCAGTGTTAGCTGTACCTGCTGTTCCTGTTGAAGTCGCACATTGACCACCTTGGCCTCCACCACCTGATCCACCACATCCACCTGATCCCGTATTATTTCCGCCACCACCACCGCCAGCAAAAACTCCACAAACACCCACACTTGTTCCAAAAGTTGCACTTTGATCTGAACCTGCTCCACCTGGTCCTGCATTGTCATTATTTGCATCTCCACCAGCTGCACCAGCACCTCCTCCACCTGAGTGTGTAGGATTAGGATGACCAGCAGCAGAGCCTCCTGAATTACCTTGAGGAGGATTTACAGGAGGTGTATTTCCTGAGCCTCCTGTTCTTCCACCGCCACCAGATCCACCATCAGCTCCTGTACCGACACCAGCAGGTACTGGTGCACCATTAGCTCCACCTCCTCCGCCATTTGATGTAAGTTCTATAGTTGTACAAGGTTGAAAAGAAGAATTACTTCCACTAACCCCAATTCTTCGTCCAGCTGGTGCAGGTCTTCCACCTGCTCCACCTCCTCCTACAACAACTGTTAAATCAGAATTTCCACAAACTGAAACACTAGAAGATGTTCTTAATCCACCTGCTCCACCTCCACCACCAGCACCAGAACCTCCACCATCTCCAGCTCCTCCGCCACCGCCGCCAGCGACAACTAAAGTGTCAACTAGTCTTGTTCCTGGTTGAGTTGTAACTGTTCCTGATGATGTCTTTGCTGTTTGTGTATTTTTACCACGAGACGTTACGTTTGTTGGTCCTATTATTCCGCCATTTGCCATAGCCTATAGTACCTCCTACGCGTCGTCTATCGATTCATACGATATGAAGAGTTCTAAATCCGATGCAGCACCTGCTCCACCTTTTAGAACATCACCTTCCATTAAATAAATTGGAGTATCAAGTATAACTAACGTTGCGTCAGCTGGCACTGATACTGTTTTTGCTAAGTGAAAAGTTCCAGACGTGTCAAAGTTTGCAACACCATCTGGAGTAAAGTTTGATTTTGTAACGGATAAAGTTAAGTCTGCTGCATTCGTTCCGTCAACGTTTGCACATGTAATTCTATTTACTTTTACAACTTTGTCAGATGATACAGTCATTAAAGTTGTAGTTGTAGTAGCAGATAAAGCAAATCCTACCGATTCACCTTTGATACTAGTTACTGATACTATATTTGGGTTTGCCATAATTTACTCCTTTTAACCGAAAACAATCGCCATTGCAATAGCTTTTCCTGTTGTTGCTGGTGAAGAATCAAAGGTTAATTGACCAACTGCTGTTGCTCCTGACCCTGTGATACTATCTACCTTTAAAAACGTGCCTGCTGTTATATTTGATGTAGGAAACTTGATTGTGTAGCTTTGTCCAGCGCTATGCGGAGGTGATTGTAGTTGAATTCCATGGCTGTTACTTTCACAATTAAGTTGCACAGTTCCTGGGTTTGTAGCACCCATAACTTCTATATTACCAGTAGCTTTTGGTCTTAATCTTAAACTAATATTTGTATCATCTCCAACTGCACCAATTTGTGCACCAGCACCTGTTGCAGCATTTGTAATGTCTATGTGGTTTACAGCAGAACTAGTTGTTTCAAAAATTAATTGTTCTGCTCCATTTTCATCTCTAATACCATGAGCGTCATCAAAGTCGATCATGAAAGAGTTTGTATCTAAGTTACCACCTAATTGTGGTGATGTGTCATCAACAACATCTCCTCCAAACTCTTGCATAGTAATGTTTGGATTTGTACCATCATCTGCTTTTGCATATGCAATTACAGTTTTACCGTTTGGTACTGCAGCTGAAGTTCCTGTACCTGTAGCATATTTAAATGTTACAACTTGAGAACCTGATGTTGCATTTTTTAAAATGTAAAAATTTTGTACGTCAAGAGGAATTGTTACGTTTCTAGCTCCAGTTAGTGATCCTGTAAATTCTATAACTCTATGTGAAAGAGTTGCACCTGTTGAACCATCTGAAACAGATAATGTTGTATCACCTGAGTCGGATACTGCTTGTTGTGTAAAACCACCTGCTACTTGTTCAATAATTTGTAAATTAGTATTAGTTTTTGTACCCCACGTACCAGCGTTTTCACCAGTTGCTTGAAGTTCTATACCAAGAGGCGTATATGTAGATGCCATAAATTTTATCTCCTATGCAGCGTCACTATAACTTGTATTTGATCCAGTTGCAACATCCGAATAAGAGTCATTCGAACCCGTTGAAACATTACTATATGATATATTTGAACCAGGGTCAACATCTCCATAAGCAAATATATCTACAGCGCCAATATTAAACGATGCAGACTGTCCTGTCAATCCTACTTGCATATCCGTTAGTGAGATTGATCCAACACTAGCACTAAATGATTGACCAGTTAATCCCAAACCTTCTTCTACTGTTAATGATCCCACACTGGTCGTCATGGTTAGGGCTGTGGGTTGAGCAACAGCACTACCTAATCCAATAATTGTTCCTTGACTAAATGTAGCTTCTAATCCTGATGGTTGAACTGTATCATTTGGTATTACTACAGTTCCAAGACTAGCAGTAAATTCTATGCCTGTTAATTGTGCTTCTTGAGATGAAATACCTTGAGCAGTTCCTATGCTAAATGTTGCTGATACACCAGAAAGAATAGCGGTTTCATTTGGTGCTTTTGCAGTCCCTTGACTTAAAGTCATGTCTAGACCAGTTAATCCAACGGTCATGTCATTAACTGTTACATTCGAAGTAGCAAACGTTGCTTCTTGACCAGTCAGTCCTACTTGCATGTCGACCACGGACAATGAACCAACTGAGAATGTAGCTGATAAAGATGTATCTATACTTACAGGAACAAAAGCTTCACCTTGTGAAGATGTAATTTCAAAACTTGTAGGTGTTATTACTTGATCTGGTACATCAACTGAACCAATGCTAGATGTAATTTGTATACCTGTTAAAGAAACAGAAACGGTTTGATCAGAAAGATCTCCCCAACCACCATCACCACTCCATTGTTGAGCACCCCAACCTGTTTTTAAAGTTGTGTCTGCATTCCAATTAGCTTGGCCCCAGGTGAACCTGCCCCATCCTGAAGTTGTCGACATGGTCGACCTCCTATGCTAATCTGATTATTGCGGCTGTCGCGTCGTTTGTAGGAAACTCAATTTTAAAAGTTCCATTACTTGCTGTTTTATCACCACCAAAAGCTATGATCGCTACAGCATCAGTTGTTCCTGAACCACCGTTTGTTGTAGTATTATAAATCATTGCTCCATTTGCAGTGAAAGAAGCTGAGGTATATGTTACATCACCAAAATCTGTAAATGCAGTTGTGCCTGTTAAACCAACTCCAGTGTTAGTTAAAGTTGCACCACCTGCAGTATATGCAGTTCCTGATGTATTTGTAATTTCGTTTGAAGTTGAGTAGTCTGTCGTAGCCGCACCTAAAGATGCAGAGCTAGTAAATAAAGCTAATTTAAAAGTATGTCCACCAGATGATTCAAAACTGTGTTTACCTTGTAAAAGTTCTTGTTTAAAACTTGAACATATTGCCGATGTAATTGCCATAATTTTTCTCCTACGGGTTTGGTGAGTTTATTGGAATACGAATAGCGCCATCTGTATAGTCATCTCTTCGTCTTCTACCAATTTGCTCACTAGCAAACTTCTGTACTTCAGTTTTATATTTATTTTCGTACAATGTCAACATATCCATTGGACCTTTTAAATATCCATAAGCCTCTGACAGACAACAATATAAGAGCCCATTTGAAAAGTTCATACTAATATAATTAGTATCATTATTTTCTAAAAGATCAGGCATTTTATTAAAATGCACTCTAAATCTATATGTTGTGTTAGGAACTGGAGCAAAAGCTATACGTCCTGATGTTGTATCAGATTCCCCTGTGCCTCCACCAAACATAGCATAATATTTAGGTTGACCTTGGGCTGATGATGTTCCTGTTACATCTTGATATTCTTGTAAGTATGTATAATCTTTTTTCTCTAACCATCTATTAGCTCCTGTAGTTTCAGATCCTGCTGTATCATAAACTTGAATACCTCTAATAAATAAAGCTCCTGCTGGAGCATTAATTGACTCTTGCCCTGCAACCAAATTACCTAATTGTTGTTTTCTATCTGCATCAATAGGCACATCTCTAAAAATTCTATATTGTGCATTTAAAATAATATTTTCTAAAACAGCATCAGTTAATACATTAGAATCTGTTTCAGTATAACTTCTTATTTGTGTTTTTAATCCTGATGCACTTAATCCAGCCATTACGCTACTATCTCCTGACAACGAGGGCAAGATTTTCTAAATCTTAAATGTCCTGAACAATGTTGTGGTTTAGGTTTTTTTACTTCTTCATATAAAATAATATGTGGGTCTTGTTTTTCAGGTTTAAATATATTTTTAATCCAATTTAAAATTTTATTTATCATGGTGTTATTGTAACTGGTCCTGCAGACACAGTTGGTCCTCCTCCGTCTTCTGTTATACTTGCAGTTGTTCCTAAACTAAAAGTATATTTATTTGCTGTTGTAACTGTTATACTAAATCCTGAAGAGTTTTCATATACAGAAAATGCTACACCTCCAGGACTACCTTGTACGTTTCTAAACCTTACAGTATCACTACTAGATCGTCCATGATTATTTTCAGTCA
>Ga0209348_1000660_pt1 | contig 17526 bp, 12 predicted proteins | sample ETNvirenome_2_30_FD_184065 | JGI IMG/M metagenome (GOLD analysis project Ga0209348, IMG submission 184065) | Marine viral communities from the Pacific Ocean - ETNP_2_30 (SPAdes) (version 2) | ecosystem: Environmental > Aquatic > Marine > Oceanic | place: Pacific Ocean | collected 2013-06-22
AGCAGCTTTTGTTATTAGAATTGCGGGTAATGGATTATATGTTGCTGGTAGTGACGCAGGGTTCACCTCAGCGGGTATTAGCACCAATGATGTTTTGATGTTTGCTTATAAAGATGGTCAATTATTTTATGGTAAAAATGGCTCTTGGGAAAATAGTGCTAATCCCGAAAATGAAACTGGAGAGTTGTTTACCATAAGTAATTCAAGCAGCAGAGTAATACAGATAGTATTTGGGCGAGCTGGGGGGTCTAATGTTACATACGAAATAAAGATGAAAGCGGATGAGTGGACGCATACTGCCCAGAAACCAACTTGGGCGGTTGCAATCAATGCTGCAAATGCCTTTACAGCATCAGCGCCTACTATTCAAGACGGCTCAGCGTATTTCCAGACCACGTTGTACACCGGAAACGTATCCGGGCAATCAATCGATCAATCAGAGAACTCGACATTTCAACCTGATTGGGTGTGGATTAAAAACAGAACAGGCACTGCGGCATCCAACAATGTCTACGATGCTTTACGAGGCGTAAACAAATCTTTAAAAACAAATACAGCCGATGCTGAACTCACAACACGTACCGATTTGTTGACATCATTTGATTCTGATGGATTCACACTTGGTGCTGATGCAGATCAAGAATTTTGTAACAAAAACAGTGACACATATGCCGCATGGCAGTGGCGTGCTGGCGGAACAAGCCCAACAAAAACATATACGGTAAAGGTTGTTAGTGACAGCGGAAATAAGTATCGCTTTGATGACTTCGGTACGAGTGCTGTAACACTCGATCTACAGGAGGGCGGCACATACACTTTCAATCTGAATGACTCTTCGAATGATACTCATCCATTTAATATCGGAACATCAGCGAATGCAAATGTTTACGGTTCCGGTATTCTATATTACTTAGATGGTGTATCCGTAACGAATAGCGCATACATAAGCGGATTCACTGCAGCGACTACTCGAAAAATTATTTTCACGGTTCCCGCATCTGCCCCGACTCTCTACTACTTCTGTTCATCGCACAGCGGTATGGGTGGTCAGATTAATACTAACGATACCTTTGGATCATCCAACTTTGCGGGATCGCTACAAAGTAAAGTAACTTCAAATACTACAGCAGGATTTAGTATAGTATCATGGTCAGGAAATAAAACCAACGCGACGATAGGGCATGAGCTTGGGGTTGCTCCAAAGTGGATTCTAACTAAGGCTCTTAATGCAACAAATAATTGGCGTGTCTATCATGCTGCTAATACCGGCTCCCCCGAAACAGACTATTTAGTACTTGACTCTGACGTTGCTACGTCGGATGAAGCAACAATATGGAATGATACTGCGCCTACATCAACCGTATTTAGCGTTGGAACGGATGGCGGGTCGAATGAAAACGCTGGGGGAACCCATTCTACTAACAATATGATTGCATATTGTTGGTCAGAGGTGGAAGGATTTAGTAAGTTTGGTGCATACACTGGTAATAATTCTACAGATGGTCCTTTTGTCGAGCTAGGCTTCAAACCTGCTTGGATTATGATCAAAGCTATATCTGCAGTTGAAAGTTGGTGGATTGGTGATAATGTAAGAAATGGTTACAATGATCTTAACCGACCTATGTTAGCAGCAGATTTAACAGCTGTAGAAAATACAAGTTGGAGTAATAATGCACCGTGGGATGCTTTAAGTAATGGATTTAAGATTAGACGACAGGGTGGTGCTTTTAATACTAACGGTAGCGAATACCTTTATATGGCATTTGCAGAACATCCTTTTGCAGGAAGCACACCAGTAACAGCTCGTTGATAGTAGATATAAATAAACAGGCAAGAAAGTTTAAGGAATTTTAGCATGCCGTTACTAGGCGAAAGCAATCCAAGACAGGGTTTCTCTGGTGTAAGCTCCGCGCACGCCGTCGATAACAGTGCCATGTTTAATGATGATGACTCGGAAGATTTATCTAGAACATTTGGTTCAGGCGGTGATAGAAGAAAGTGGACTTTCGCTACTTGGTTTAAAACTACAGCTACAGGTGCCCGTCAATTTATATTTGGCGGTGGCGGAGCACACGACGGTTATCTTGAACTTACAACTGACTTCACTTTAAATTTATACAATGGACCAAATGGTGATCTGTGGGATTGGAAAACTAAACAACTATTTCGTGATCCTCATGCTTGGTATCATATTGTTTGGGTGTTCGACTCGAACAATTCAACCGCGAATCACCGGATGAGGTTTTATGTAAATGGAGTAGAAACTGACTACAGCGATTTTACTATAACAGCCAATGGAACGCAAAATAATGAAGGTCCTATTAACGAAGCATCACAAGTTCATAAAATAGGAGAGCATCCGGGAGCTGTTCAAAATTTTTTTGATGGTTATCTTGCTGAAATGGTTTTCCTCGATGGTACAGTCGCGACTCCATCAAGTTTTGGTGAATTTGATAATAACGGCGTCTGGAGACCGAAAAATGTTAGCGGACTTAGCTTTGGTACTACGGGGTTCTATCTAGACTTTAAAGATGCTGGGAGTGATCTTGGTGACGATAAGTCCGGAAACGGTAATGATTTTACAAATAATAATTCTGTATCACAGTCTGGAGATTCGCCAACTTTAAACTTTGCCACACTGTCAACAGTTGATGAATCACCCGCCGTCTTTTCCGAAGGTGCTCTCAAAGTCACAAGTAGCACATCTAATTCATATCGTGGCGGTTCAAGCTCAATTGCTTTACCGCCAGGATCGGGTAAATGGTATGTCGAGGCGTTGGCTACTGGATCGACTGGCTCTAATAAAGAATTTGTTTTTGGCGCTGCTGTGAATAATACAAGTAAAGCGGCTGGTTATTTTCCAGGAACTAGCGGTCAGACCTCTAGAGGAGCCAACGACGAGCACGGGTATTATAGCGGGTCAGGTGGTATAGTTTATTCTGGGTCGGGCAGCACGTCAAGTGTTGGGGAATACGATGGAGGTGACAGAGTTGCTCTCCGTTTTGACATGGATGTTTCGTCGCCGACCTGTAAATTTTATGTTAATAACGTATTAAAACATACCGCAAGTTTAACAGCAGGCGTGACTTATTTCCCGCACTTTAATGTGCAAGATAGTACCTTATCATTTACCGTAAACTTCGGCTCGTCCGGTTTTACTTACACGCAGCCGACTGATCATTTGGCAATCAGTGCTGCTAATATGTTTACAGCAACATCACCTGCGATTGAAGATGGCACTGCCTATCATCAGACCACCCTTTACAGTGGTACAGGTTCATCACTAGCAGTTTCTCAATCTGGTAATTCAACCTTTCAACCTGACTGGGTATGGATAAAAGGAAGGTCTGGTTCAACAGAACATGTCATCACAGATTCAGTGCGGGGTGTTACTAAAGAAATCAGTTCAAATGATAATGGCGCTGAGGAGACAGTTGCGCAGGGACTAACTGCCTTTGGGTCTTCAGGTTTTACTGTTGGCACTGATGCCTCTTATAATACGGGTTCAGCCACCTATGCAGGTTGGCAGTGGAATGCTGGAGGATCAACGGCAAGCAACGGAAACGGTAGCCTTGCCAGTAACGTAAGAGTAAATCAGACGGCTGGTTTTAGTATCGTAAGTTATACTGGAAACGGTGGGAGCGGAGGAGCGCAAACAGTTGGTCATGGTCTTGGCGCAAAACCAAACATGATATTAATTAAGAATCTCTCCACTACAGATAATTGGGTTGTATATCACGATGATATAGGTTTTAATGCTGGTACTTTAAACTCGACCGCTGCTCGAATTACAACTGGCGCATCAGTATATTGGAACGACACGGCGCACACATCAACAATATTTAATGTCAATACTCATGCTGGTGTAAACGGCAATGGTAATAGTATGATAGCTTACTGCTTCACAAGCATTCCAGGATTTAGCAAGTTTAGTGGATATATCGGAAATAATGATGCGGACGGTACATTAGTTGAATTGGGATTTAAACCAGCATGGGTTATGGTCAAGACTATTGCTACAACTGGTGCATGGGGTATTTATGATAATTTAAGAGAGCCAGATAATGCAGTGATAAAAAGACTGTTTGCTAACGATACTGCCGCAGAAGATGAAGATGGCGAACAGATGGATTTCTTATCAAATGGGTTTAAACTCAGAAAAACTGGTGGCCACAATAACTCTGGAGCAACTTATCTCTACATGGCTTTTGCGGAACATCCATTTGCAGGAACAACACCAGCAACAGCAAGCTAATGATTATAAATAAAGAAAAGGATTGAATTAAGGGTTAAATAATATGCCATATTTAGGAAGAAGCCCACAGGTCGGGAACTATAGTAAGCTAGATACGATTGCTCCTAGTTTTAATACTAGCCTGACGACGTTTAATTTAACAGTTGCCGGAGCTGCTTTTACAGCAAGCCAACCCGAACAACTTCTCATATCTGTTGCTGGGGTTCTTCAGGAACCAGGAGTTGCTTACAGCGTATCCGGTTCAACTATCACATTTACATCAGCTCCTGCCACAGGAGCTAGTTTCTTTGGTATCGCTCTTGGTAATACTTTAGATATAGGAACTCCAACGGACGGTACGGTAACTGGAGCAAAACTTGCATCAGGAGCTGTTACTGCGGGTAAGATTGGAAGTGGCGCGGTTCAAGCTGGTAATATCGCTACTGGCGGTATTAGTGCTAATACAAACTTTGCTACAGGTGTTGTTACTGGGCATGCTATAGCGCCATCGGCGAATGTCGCCTTCGCAAATAGAAGTCAGAAATTTACAGAGGCACAGTTTGGTAACACTCACATTGTGTCAACGGGAGCTGCTGTTCTCAGACCATCCATGGGAGATGCCAACTTCCTTCAATTTACAATCAGCGGTAACATAACACTCGCTAATCCAACTACACAGAATGTTGGTCAAACGGGCGCGATAACTATCGTTAATGGTGGATCTCATACGGTTTCGTTTGGTAGTGACTTCAAATTTGCTACTGGTACTGCCCCTACTATAACTGCTAGCGGTACCGATGTTCTATCTTACTATATAAGGTCAGCGAACAATATTGTAGTCGATGCGCTCCAAGCGATCTCTTAAGGAGTTTATTTTATGATTCCTGGTTCTCTTTCGCAAACGGTGATCCGAAAAACTCGTGGCGTAAATTGGCACGCTACTAATAGTGATAACATAGAATATTCGGTATGGTTAGATGGTTCTGCCGACGGTCTTAGTGCTGCGAGCGGCACTTTTAGTAACCAAACTGGTAAAGAATTCACACTCGGTACATGGTTTCAAATCACTGAATTTGGTGTAACTGGTGCAATATTCTGTGCTGGAGATTCTTCAGCTTATACATCCGTTAGACATGACAGCGACAATAAGATTTATTTTCAAACGAAAATAGGTAATGCAATTCTAAAAACACAAGCAGTTTTTAGAGATATGGGTTGGTATCACCTTCTCGTTAGCGTCGACACAACCCAGGCAGTGTCAAGCAACAGAGTTAGAATATATATGAATGGTGTTGAGCAGACACTCGACGGCACATTCCCAGCACAAGATCGTGTTTACGATTTTGATAGAACAGAGGTGCATGAAGTTGGTGATTCCATTGAGAATGGTGCTTTTGAGGGATATCTTGCTCAGTCATTTATGATCGGAAGTAAGTCAATCCAACAGGGTGATTTTGCTATAACAGATTTCTTAGATACGCATACAATGGGAGATAACGGAAGTCAGTTTACTCCAAAGAAAACGAGCGATATAAAAACCGTGGTTGATACCGGAAGTAATAACTCTTTTCTTTTAGACTATGCAGATACCTCTGCTTTCGGAAATGATTTAAGTACCAATAACAACGATTTCACTTCTGCTAGTATGGCTGCTGCTAATCAATCATTACACACACCTAGTACAGTATATCCAAAAGTTTCAAATATTGGCACACCTAGCGGACATGCAGCTGCAAACTATACTATGACTAGCGGTAGCAACCGTATGGTGTACAGCGGTTCTGATCAAGGTTATTTCGGGCTAACTTCTACACAAATTATACAGACAGATGATCCCAAAATTTATTGGGAATATTATTTAGAAGGTGGCTCTGTTGGTGGCGCAAGTGGTGGCAGGACGCAGGTCGGTTTAGTTGCTCCAAGTTTTGATAATAGTAACGCAAGTGGTTTTGCTGGAAATCCAGGACAGAATAACCCATCAAACCTCAGAGGGGTTATCTATGATAATGGTTCGCAAGGATCAACCACTGCAGATACGCTGGTCCCCGTTGGCGGCTATGGAATGATTGCTTATGAACCATCGACAGGTAAAATGTGGTTTGGATTAAATGGCACTTGGAATAATGGCGCACAGGCTGCATCGACAACATTAAATACTGCTGGACATGATCATCAAACAACTCCGCAAGATTTTGCTTTCTTTCTTGCTGCTGGTAGATCTGCGGATATTACTGTTTTAAACTTTGGTGATAATCCAACATTTTCTGGCAACGTCACAGCTGGAACAGAAACCGATGGAAATGGCGAAGGACTCTTTAAATATGCAGTACCATCTGGATTCCTAGCGCCAAATTCTAAAAACTTAACCGCGCCAGAGTATCAGGGTAAAGACTATTTTGACACCACACTCTATGAGGGCAACGGTGGTGGACAGCGAGTTGGTGACTTTGTGCCATTCACTGATTTATATACCGTAAGTAAGAGTATAATATTCAATGATAATGATTCTGATTATCTCAATAGAACGCCAAGTGGTGCAGGCAACCGAAGAACTTGGACCTTTTCATGCTGGTTTAAGCGTGGTAATATCATCGGCGGTAACTGTCCATTGTTTAGCGCAGGTGCTGATGATTGGATCATGTTCTTGAGCGGTGATACTCTTGGTACTAATAGTGACGGATCGAATAACTATCGTATCGTAACGAATAGAGTTTTTAAAGATTCGTCGAATTGGCATAACTTGGTAGTTGCTTGGGATACTACAAATTCCACTGCTGGAGACAGGATTAGAATGTATGTAGATGGTGTTGAACAAACATCCTTTGGCACCGATACAAACGCAGCACTTAACTATGAAACGAACTTTAGTAATACCAACGAACATAGTATCGGTAAACTTGTAGGCTCGAGCACATTCTTTGATGGTTACATGGCTGAAGTAGTATTCATTGATGGACAACAACTTGGTCCCAGCAGCTTTGGTCAAACAGATACATCAACGAATCGCTGGATACCTAAGGACGTATCCGGTCTTACGTTCGGTACTAACGGTTTCTATCTGGAATTTGGAGATTCTAATAATCTTGGTCGTGATTCTAGTGTTGATAGCGTCACCGCACCAACCAAAACATTTTTATCATCACATGTAGACAATTCCAATGCCACGACTTATACATTTTCATCTGTATCGTTTGGAACAGCTGCCAGTAATCGTTCAATTGTTGTAGGTATATCTGGAGGAAGAGCTACCTCTGGTGCAAGGAGCGTAAGCAGTGTAACCATAGGTGGAGTTACGGCTACAATAGCTGCAGAACAAGATTCTCCTTCTAATAGGAGTAACCTTGCTGCAATTGCCTTTGCCGAAGTGCCTACTGGAACAAGTGGAGATATTGTTGTCACTTTTACTGGTGGCACGATGATCCGTGCAGGTATCGGTGTATGGTCAGCCACTGACCTTGGTGGAGTTATTGATACTAGTGGTGATTCTGATGATTCAAATGCAGACCTAACCTCTACACTTACTGGAAGTCAAGGAGCTATAGCTTTTTATCACTTATATGATGAAGGTAATGTCTCAGCAGTTTCTTTCTCGAATGCGACTGAAAGATATGAAGATTTGTCTGCCGCTTTTGATGACAGCACTGACGATCCAGCTCAAGCCGGTGCAGACTATACATTCACTTCCTCTGGATCAGTATCAGTTGTTGCAACTTTAACTGGTGATGGTAACGATGGCGCTCTGATAGGTGTTGCTTTTGGAAGAGTGGGCGAAAATCAATTCGCCGTAGCATAATAGGAAGTAATGTAAAAAATGGCAATCACGCAATCAAACGATACACCATCGAACAACCATGCTACCCTAGATGGTGCTGGCACGATAGGCAGTGGCACTCCAACATTGACAGAAGGCAATCTAACATACAATAGCGCTGATAACGGTGGAAGATACATAGCAAACTTTCCTTTAACGACTGGTAAGTTCTATTGGGAGATAGATGTCGCCACTACCGGATCATCTTTTTATCCAGGATTCTTTACGCCAGCAGGTGTTGCCTTTTCTTCATCAACACCATGGAATAACAACGCTGGTTCATTCATAATCGCACCATCTGCTGGTCACTGGCTTGGTACGAACGGTAGCGGAACAACAAATGTAACAAGTAACTTTACAGCATTTATCTCAAGCGGAGACAGAATGTTCTTCGCATACGATGCTGATAACAAGTTTGTTTATGTAGGAGAGGTTGGATCTGGGGGAAGCGGTTCTACACTCACATATTATACTCTAGGTGGTACGGCAGCAGCAGATCCTACAAACGCCTCGGGATTTGGAGCAGCACCGTTTGGATTAAATCTAACTGGAGAGAATACTTTCTATTTCGGAATCTTATCCGGAGGCGCAAGCATCGTTGCTAACCTTTTAATCGACTCTACAAAATGGAACGGTACGCCACCAACGGGTTACGTCGCACTTACTCAAGATAATATGGATGACACTGATGATAAGATCACTGCCTGGTCATGGATTAAGAACAGAGATTCTACCGATTCGCATATTCTCGTAGACCGTGTCAGAGGAACCGGAAATGTTCTGCACGCAGATGACCAAACTGCTGCTGAAACTGCAGAACCTAATACTGTACAAAGATTCTTACAGAGAGGTGTACAGATCGGTAACGATGTACAGGTGAATACTGATAATGAGAGTTATGTTCTTTGGCAATGGCTAGTTGGCACATCTGCTGGAACAGGTACTACAACGAGTCCTGCCGGTACGATCGCCAGTACATCCATTGTAGCTGATGCTGGTCATTTTTCTGTTGGCACTTATACTGGCTCCGGAAGCAATGCTACGGTAGGACATGGATTGCCAGGAAAACCTGAAATGCTCCTTATTAAGAAAAGAGGAGATGATGGTGGCAATAACTGGGTTACTTATCACAGCGGTTTAGTGAATCAGGGAACAGGTTATGTAGACTTAGGTACAGACGCTGCTGAAGGAACATTAGCTAATATGTTCAACAGCACTATACCTGCAGCAACGGTTTTTAGTATTGGTACAAATACTTCGACCAATGATTCCGGTGGTAGTGATACATACGTGTTCTACGCTTTCCGTTCAGTTCCTGGTGTTTGTAAGGTAGGAAGATATACTGGCAACGCAAATGCAAATGGACCGTATGTGCAAACTGGATTTAAACCTGCATGGGTTATGACGAAGAATATAAATGATAGTGAACATTGGATCGTTCAGGATAACGTTAGAGAACCAATTAATCTCAATGATGAATATCTCTCCCCATCACAAAATATTGCGGCAGCAACTGGTCTTCACGTAGATTTTCTTGCGGATGGATTTAAACTTAAAAGCACTTCGAATATGACAAATGGTAGTGGCGACGAAATGATTTATCTTGCGATGGCAGAGATAGGTGGAAACGGATCACAACCACCAATATATGGTGTCTAGGATTATAAATAAACAAAAGGTGAAAGACTATATGATGTTGCTCAAACATAGGAGGAACTAGAAAATGTGGGCAATGGTTAAAGCGGGTCAGGTAACGGCAATTTATCCTCGACCAAAAGCAATCACAGTAGACGGAGTTCAACATCCGTCAACAATTTTTTCGCGATGGTCAGCCGAAGAGAAAAAGGCAATAGGACTCTACGAATATATCGAGGTTAATGCTAATCCCGATGGTCGTTACTATACGCAGGGTAATAGCAGCACAGCAGTAGACGATGATGCTGCCACGGTCACCGTAACTTACAGTAATGTTGAGAAAGATCTTGCTGACAAATCTGTAACTGTCGATGGAGAAACGGTTGTTTCTCTTGGCGTAAAGAGTAATGAAAAGGTGAGAGTTAAGAATCAAGCAGAGGGTTTTCTACAAGGATCCGATTGGATGGTCATTCGTGCAGCTGAAGGTGGAACAGCGATTCCTTCTGATATTAAGACATATCGTGCAGCGGTTCGGACGAAGTCAAACTCGATGGAAACCGCAATCGATAACGCGTCCGATACAGCAGCGATGATCGCCCTTGATACAAATACATATCACGCGAATGGTGATATCAATGTGGTAGCTACATTGCAAGATTGGCCAGAAGTACCCGACGCACTCAAGTAAGGAAAGTTAAATGGCACTCACAACATTAGGAAATACGGCATTCGGCACTTCGTCCGTTGTAAGTGCTGCTATCAAAGATAATGCGGTTATCTATAATAAACTTGATGCGAATACTGCTCACGTTGATCGTAACCAATCATTCAGTGTCGCTCAGCGTGGCAGTATTAGCGATCAGGGCGTTAAAGCTGCGGGTACTGTAACTTTAAATTTAAATACAGCAAACTACTACAGCTTTACCGTAAACGGTAATATTACCCTTGCTAATCCAACTAATACAACGGCAGGTCAGGCGGGTGCGCTCTTTATGACTGCCAACGGTAGTTATACGACCTCGTTTGGCTCACACTGGCGATTCCCTACAGGAACTGCTCCTACGATGTCAACATCTGCAGGTAAGGTTGATAGAATCGATTACGTTGTACAATCAGCGAATACAATACATGCAGTTGCTACGATTGATCTCCTTGGCACCGCATAAAAAGATACTAATGCAGCAGACAAACTCCAACCATTATAAATAGTTAAAATGGTTGGAGTTCAAAATGGCAGTTCCAAGTTCAAGAGCTGAATTTAAAGATTATTGTCTCCGTAAATTAGGAGAGCCAGTTATCGATGTAAACGTCGATGCTGAGCAAATTGAAGATCGTATAGATGAAGCTCTAAAATACTATCAAGATTATCACTTCGATGGCACCGAACGAGTTCTCGTTAAACACGTCGTTACATCAACCGATATTACAAACGGCTATATAACTCTTGCGAATTCTATAATCGGTGTCAATTCGATACTGGATGTCGGACAGGCAGTCCAGTCCTCGAACCTCTTCAATATTCGATATCAGATACACCTGAATGATCTTTTTGATCTCTCAGCGTCATCTTATGTGCCGTATGTCACAGCAATGCGTCATGTAGAGACGCTAGAGGAGTTGTTCGTAGGTAAAAAGCCAATCCGTTTCAATAGACATGTAAATCGTTTACATATCGATATGGATTGGGGAGAAGACGTCAAAACAGATGAGTTCATAATTATAGATTGCTATCGAATAGTTGATGGTGATGTATATACAGATCTATGGGGTGATCGTTGGTTAGCCAAATATGCTACAGCTCTGATAAAAAGACAATGGGGAACTAACCTCACAAAGTTTGAGGGTATGCAACTCCCAGGAGGTCTTACATTTAATGGCGCTAAAATATATGATGATGCAGACTCTGAGATTCAGAAACTTGAAGAGGAAGTCATAACAGGATATAGCTTACCTGTACAAGATATGGTTGGATAGATTATGCCCACTAACGTATATTTTAATAACTTTTCATATGCGAGGGAACAGGATCTTGTCGAAGATTTAAGTATCGAGGCAATCAAGATCTATGGTCATAATGTAAAGTATATTCCTAAGAATGCTGCTAGACGAGATCCTCTTTTCGGCGAGGATACGTTATCTGATTATACAGATGCTGTAGATATTGAAATGTACATCAAAAATGTAGAGGGGTTCGAGGGAGAGGGCGACTTCTTATCTAAGTTTAATCTTGAGATACGGGACTCGGTTACATTAACAGTCGCTAGAAAAAGATTCGATCAAGCGCGATCAGAAAGATTGACCACAGAGGTTGGTTATAGTTACCTACAGGAAAGCGCGAATACCGCAGCTCCTTCTCGTCAGTATTTATCCACATCCGCTAATACATCCCTCTTCGGTATTAATTTAGAAACGGCAACTTCCGAGGGTTATGCTATAACATCAAATCGACCAACAGAAGGCGATCTCATTTGGTTCCCTATGGTCGATAAATTATTTGAGATTAAGTTCGTAGAACATGAGGCAGTATTCTATCAGACTGGAAGGTTGCAGACATACGATCTGCGTTGCGAACTCTTTACATACAGCAACGAGAGGATTGATACAGGTATCAGTGAGATTGATGCTATCGAGGATAATCTGTCAACCGATATACTTGGTTTCGAGATTAGTCTGGATGATGACGGTGGATACGGCGCGGGAACACTTCAACTTGAGGATGGCGGTTCGTTAATGCAAGAATATAGGATTGAAGATAATCAACCCACTGCAAATAACGAGTACTACTCATCTAATGATCCAGTCTTCTCTTCAAGTTCGGTTATAGATTTTAGTGAGAGGAATCCATTCTCAGAAGTGGATAGATACTAATGTTTGGTCAATATTATCACGGTGCTATTCGTAAATATGTTATCGCTTTCGGTAATCTATTTAACGATATTATCATACAGAGATTGGATCTAAATGGTAATCGTATTCAGAGTATACTCGTCCCATTAGCATACGGACCGAAGGAGAAATGGTTAGTTCGTTTAGTCCAGGACCCAAATCTTGACGCCGATGTTGCGATAACACTTCCTCGTATGGGGTTCGAAATAACGAGTATGAATTACTCCCCGACCCGTAAGTTATCATCGACCCTGAAAAATATCCGATTAAAATCTACGGACTTTAATAGAGTTGACACGCAATTTATTCCAGTTCCATATGATTTAGATTTCCAGCTTTCGATATTCGTAAAAAATGCCGACGATGGCGCGCAGATAATTGAGCAGATATTACCATTTTTCAGACCAGAGTTTACTACACAGGTAAATTTAATACCTGAGATGAAGATAGTTGTAGATACACCAATTGTATTGAACGGTGTAAACATAGAGGACACATATGAGGGTGATTTTGATCAACGGAGAGCATTAATATATAACTTAACCTTCAGTGTTAAATCTTATCTATACGGTCCGGTAACTAATAGCGGTATAATTAAGCGAGCCATCACTAACTTCCATGATACAACCACATCCGATGAGCCTATTATTGATCGTATTACGGTTACCCCATCGCAGTTCGCGAACGGTTCTCCTCTGTTTGTACCATCAGGTAATACGGAACTCTCGGTAGCGATAAGTGAGATTAGTGCTAATACAGATTACGGGTTTACGACTGATATTACTATTGACCAATTTGATATAACACAGACATGATGAAAACTGAAATGGAAAAGAATATGGAGGAGATCTTTGATCTCCCTGAGACTAAACCGATGGTAGAGGTCATAGATGAGTCTAGAGTGACACCTATGCCCAAGGCAACCATCGATCAAGATGATGTGATGGATGATTATCATTATGCACGTGAGAATCTTAAGAACATAATAGATTCCGCGCAACAATCAATCGATGATCTTTCCTCTATAGCATCAACATCGGAGTCCCCGAGAGCATACGAGGTTCTTTCCGATCTGATGAAAACCATAGTTAACGCAAATAAAGATCTGCTCGAACTTCAGAGAAAGGTGAAACAATTAAAGGATGATGGAGAAAAACCGTCTAATGTAACAAATGCTTTATTTGTTGGGAGTACAGCAGAGTTACAGAAATTAATTAAAGATAATTAATACTATACATAGACCCACAAGGTCTATTATAACGTGTTTAACAGAAAAGTAAATAGAAATGTCTGAGAATTATCTAGCTAACCCTAACTTAAAAAAGGCATATGTTCCTTTAGAGTTTACTGAGGAGCAGATAAAGGAAGTCATTAAGTGCTCCAAGGACGTTAACTATTTCATCAACACCTATGTAAAAATTATTAATCTTGATGAGGGATTAATTGATTTTGATATGTATCCTTATCAGGAAAGTATGGCACAGACCATAGCCGATAATCGTTTTACTGTTATTAAAACATGCCGACAGGCGGGTAAGACCACTACCTCAGCCGCCGTCGTCTTATGGCATGTTCTATTTAACGAAAGCTATACCGTCGCTATCCTTGCCAATAAGTTATCGACTGCTCGAGAGATTCTAGCCAGAGTTCAGCGTGCTTTCGAATATTTACCAAAGTGGCTACAGCAGGGAGTTGTGGTCTGGAATAAAACGAACATAGAACTCGAGAACGGTAGTCAGATTATCGCTGCTTCAACAGCATCTAGTGCCATTCGTGGTTATTCTATTAACTTTCTATATCTAGATGAATTCGCATTTGTCCCTCGTAATATACAACACGATTTCTTCACTTCAGTTTATCCAACAATTATATCTGGTAGTAACACCAAAGTTGTTATAACATCAACTCCTAATGGGTTCGATTTATTTTATCAGATATGGAGTAATAGTATCGAGGGAAGAAACGAGTATGCTAACTTTTCTGTCGATTGGTGGGACGTTCCTGGTCGTGATAAAGAATGGAAAGAAAAGACCATAGCTAATACCAGCGAAGATCAGTTTCGTCAAGAATTTGAGGCTGAATTTTTAGGATCATCAAATACTTTAATATCACCCAATACTCTAAGGATACTCTCTTTCGCAAATCCTATATCCACTCATTATGAAGGCAGTCTAAAGGTTTATGAGGAGCCAGTAGAAACCAGTCTTTATTTCTGCATAGTAGACACCTCAAGAGGAGTTGGAATAGATGCGTCTGCATTTACAGTTATTGATGCCAGTACCGTTCCATATAAAGTAGTTGCCTGTTATAAAAATAATACGATAGCTCCTTTAGTTTATCCTGAGGTAATCTATAATGTAGCCAAGTCGTACAATGAGGCGTTTACGCTTATAGAGATTAACGACAACGGTCAACAGATAGCTGACATACTACATAATGAATTAGAATATGAAAATACCATATTCACAACGGTGAAAGGTAGAGCTGGTCAGATTATCGGCGGTGGGTTCTCAGCTAATTTTCAACGTGGTGTTAGAACAACGAGGCAGGTTAAACGTATCGGTTGCGCTAATCTAAAGACCATGATAGAGAAAGATAAGATAGTATTAAATGACTTTGAACTCATAAATGAATTATCGACCTTCGTGCAAAGAAAGTCCTCTTATGAAGCGGATATAGGATCGCACGATGACTTGGTTATGTGCCTCGTTTTGTTTGCCTGGGCTACCAACCAAACATTCTTTAAGGATTTAACTGATACTGATTTTAGAAAAAAATTACTGGAGGATCGTGAAAAACTTCTAATTGATGATATTTTACCATTTGGGTTCATTGATGATGGCTCTGAGTTTGAAAGTGAGAACATAATAAATAATTCAAATTCAGATGATTTTTTGTATTCTGATATTGATAATAAGTGGAGTTCTTGGTAAGGTTCCGCATTTTATAAATAATCACGAAGATGTTAAAATAACTCTCGATGTATAGGAGAATGCAAAATGCCTTTTCAAGTAAGTCCTGGCGTTAGTATAAGTGAAATTGACCTTACTACAGTCATTCCCGCTGTTTCCAGTACGACAGGTGCTATTGCTGGTCGTTTCGACTGGGGACCTGTGGATTTACGGGTATTGGTCGATTCTGAAGAAACGCTAACAAGACAATTCTATAAACCAAATTCAAACACAGCTGCGGCATACTTTACAGCAGCTAACTTCCTTGCGTACGGAAATTCTTTGTTTGTTGTTCGAGTAAAGAACGAAGCGAACAATGCTACCTCAAGTGGTAATACTGGGGTTCGTATCTTAAATGATGACGATTATGATAATAACTTTTCCACGGGAACTGGTGGAGCGGCAACATCTTGGGTTGCTAAATATCCAGGTTCATTAGGAAACTCATTAAAAGTATCTATCTGTCAATCTAATGCTGCGTTCTCGAATGTAGTATTAAGTTCGACATTCTCATTTACTGCTGGTAGCCAGACGGTAACTACAAGTGCTAACGTAGCGCCAACCGTAGCGGTTGGAGACTCGCTTGTTCATGCTAACTCTACTGTCGCAATCAACGTTGTTGTTGATACAATGGCTGCTACCGGAAGGTCTCTAACTGTTAAGAAAGCGCCAACGGTTGAAGATCTAGGTGCGGCGTCACTAACAACAACAGCAGGTCATATTACTCGCCGCTGGGAATACTTCAACTTCTTTAATGCTGCTCCAGGAACTTCAAGTTTCGCTGCTCGACTCGGCGGTGCTAACGATGAACTTCATATCGCAGTTGTTGACGAGGATGGAGATATCACAGGTGTTAAAGGTCAGGTTATCGAGCGATTCGAAGCTGCCTCTAAAGCATCTGATGCGCTCTTCCCTGACGGAACGAATGCTTTCTACAAGGAAGTTATTAACAACAGGTCAAACTGGGTCTGGTGGGCTGGTCACGATCCTCAATTAGGGATTACTGGTACGCCTGTGGCAACGCAAACATTTACTGCTTCCTCAACATTACCTCAGACTACATCGATGTCTGGTGGTGATAATGGTGGAAACCCATCGAATGCTGAACTGATTAACGGATATGATCTCTTTGAGTCAGCAGAGGATGTGGATGTTTCGTTGATATTGGGCGCTGCTGCCAACCAAACAGTTGCTACTCATATTATCAATAACATCTGTGAAACGCGACTTGATTGTATCGTATGTCTCTCGCCCGAAGAAGCTGATGTCGTGAATAACTCGACATACGTTGGTAAGGAAAGAGAAGATATCGTTGAGTTCCGGAATACGTTACCATCAACCTCCTATGCGGTGCTAGATAGTACCTGGAAATATCAATACGATAAGTATAATGATGTTTTCCGATATATCCCATCCAATGGTGATACCGCTGGTCTCATGGTTCGAACTGATACAACCAGAGATCCATGGTACTCACCTGCTGGATTTAACAGGGGTAACATTAAGAACGTTGCTAAACTTGCTTTCAACCCACGCAAAGCAGATCGTGACGAGCTTTACAAATCTGGAATCAACCCAATAGTAACCTTCCCTGGGCAAGGAACGGTGTTGTTCGGTGATAAAACACTCTTAGCCAAACCGAGTGCTTTTGATCGGATCAACGTTCGCCGACTCTTTATTGTTCTCGAGAAAGCGATTTCTACCGCTGCTAAGTTTACTCTCTTCGAGTTTAATGATGCATTCACTCGGGCGCAGTTTAGGAATCTGGTCGAACCGTTCCTTAGGGACGTTCAGGGTCGCCGAGGAATCACGGATTTCCGCGTTGTTTGCGACGAAACGAATAACACGGGAGAGGTCATCGACCGAAACGAGTTCATCGGTGATATTTATATTAAGCCAGCTCGCTCAATCAATTTCATTCAACTTAACTTTATTGCGGTCCGCACCGGAGTTGATTTTGAAGAAATAGTTGGCAAGTTTTAATCGGGCATTATAAATAAAAGTAACTA
>Ga0209348_1000661_pt1 | contig 17520 bp, 8 predicted proteins | sample ETNvirenome_2_30_FD_184065 | JGI IMG/M metagenome (GOLD analysis project Ga0209348, IMG submission 184065) | Marine viral communities from the Pacific Ocean - ETNP_2_30 (SPAdes) (version 2) | ecosystem: Environmental > Aquatic > Marine > Oceanic | place: Pacific Ocean | collected 2013-06-22
ATAATTCTATTTTTGTATTCCCCGGAAGCGCAGTAGCCAATCTTCCAATAAAGGACGTCTTTCTGTTCAACGGCACGTTTGCGTAAATAGTTTAGGGGTACTCTTGCCGAGGCAGGGTGAGAACGACCAGTAAGAGTTTGAAACTCATTTGGAAGCTCAATTCGTTGGCTAGTTTCTTCTTCCTTGGCAAACAGGTTGTCTAGGTCGCCTAACTCAATATCGGCGTCAAAATCTTTCCATCTATGGATGTGACTTATGTCGCCCCAACGCCTGACAAGGCGTCGTAAATTTTTGGTACGCCAGTCACAAGCCCAACACTTGGCAACGTTCTTATCAAAGTTGACAGATAGTTTCGGTTTGTGGTGACCACAACATCGGGAAGGATAAAGATATTCCTTGCCTTGGCGGTAAGGCCTACCAAGAACCTCGTCAAGGATTCTTTTTTTCTTCGCCGAGTTGGGGTCGTTAAACAATCACAGTCCAAGTTCTTTGAGTTGTCTAATCGTATTATCCACGTCATCGGGATCATGTTTAATAGCGATACCACCACCCTCTCGGAACTCGTTAATGTACTTGTCTCGGTCATCAATCAAGAGACCCTGCTTTCCATTCCAGACCCCGTAAGGTTTTTTGCTGTCGGACAAGTTGACTTTTTCAACTGGCAATCCTAACTCACGAGCGACCCAGATCCGCTTACCGACCTTTGATCCTTCTGCCATCGGAGCCGACAAGATTTCTAACCCTGGGATATCTTTGATATAATCCCAAAGTTCTTTGCCGCCTCGTTCCCAGCCAAGATTAGCCCAGAGGTCAACATCGTCTTCAACTAGTCGGTACATAAAGTCTCGGACACGATAGTTCCGAGGCAGGCTACTCTCTTGATCAGAGCGAGCAATGTGCCACTTGTTGATTACCACGTCCCAGCCGCCAAGTTCTTTGGCCGCCGAACGGGCAAGTTTATGGTCAGGATGATCAGGCTCGTGGCGAAGTTCTCGCAGACGCTTGTTCATATATTCTAGAACGCCACCCTCAAAATTAACGAGGACGCCATCCATATCGCTAAAGACTTGGTATCTCATAGGGACACCTCCCTTCAACATTATAATAGCACTATTTTTTGCGAAGTCAAGTAATATTTTCTACTGACATTTTTTGTGTTAAAAATGGTTTGTCGCCTCGCACCTTAATATCGTACTCTCCAAAGCGTGCTACAACAACGGCGTCTGCTCGATCGTCAACTCCGGTAGCATAATTTTTACCACCACGATTGAAAGACCAGTCAAATTTATCACCCTCTTTTTCAATCACTTTTTGTACAACAATCTTTTTTCTTTCAGGAGATTTTGCAGTTCGAGGAAAAGATATACCATAAGTTGTCCTTGCTTTACGGGCCGCAACAGGAATGACCTTAGTTTCAAGAAGGTCGTAACAAGCCCAGCGCACTAGTCCATTAAACGTCGCTAATTGCAACAAGATTCTTATGTTACTATTCCTAAAGTGAAAGGTTCCTTTAACGTGCTCTTCTATGTAAACGTCAGTAATGTTGTATTCTGACCTTATGGTTGATAACTCAGCCATGACTACTTCCATCTTAGACTCAAGATCAGGATATTTTTTGGTATCCAGATCCCAGTGCTCAGATAATAGCAATTCTCTGCGTTGCCTGGGAACAACAGAACCATTTACATTTAATGGGGAGTCTATCGGGTCGCTCAGTATAGCAACACCAATCTTTGTCGTTGAAACGTCCAAACCTAATATCATATAAAAGTTATATCACATATCAAGTTTAAGTTTAAACGTATAAGAGTCTGTCTCTCTTTTAAGAACAGGATTAGCCAATTTTGCAATGCCTAACAAGTTCTTATCCTCATCGTAGACTGCCACTTTACTTATGAATACTTGTTTTTCAAAATTATCATCGTAGTTACAATAATCAGACTGAACTGTATTTGTGATTTTAATTTCTTTGGGCTCGACGTAAGAGGAGCTATCAAAATGAATTTGTTCTTTCCAGCTTGAGTATGACGATGAAATCCAAGTTGGGTTCTGGGAATTATTAAATCTACCAGCCGGAGCATGAGTAAACATTGTCATGGTCGGTATGTTATTTTTCCCATTGAACTCCATAACAAAATGACTAGAACTAGGGAAGTATCCATAGTTTGCATCAGTTCGAGTCGCTCCACCAGGGGCATGGTCACGACCGTCTCCTACTGTGGAATCAATCCCTTGACTTCCGGATGAACCCGTGTTGTATGACCAGAAGTAGGTCCAATTTGGCCTAAGTGGTTTTCCGGCTCCCTCAGAACCTGTGGCTGTATACGAGTCAACAGTCTGGGCATTTCCGTTAATTGGTGTCTCATTATATAAAAGGATAAAACCCTCGTCATACAACACAAGTCCAACAGTTGAACCACTGACTTCAGAACCTGGCTGCGTTGATATTAACTCTCCGTTTCGTTTTTCATCTTTACATCTATCCATCAAAGTGCCAGTGTAGTAAAACTGCAAGTCAACAGTGCCTCTTTCGATGGCAGAGCCGTAATATATTGACGGTATGCTTATCATATTGATTGCGCCAGTTAAGAAGGGTGGCACGTCTTGGTCATTAGTTTTACTGCTAGAAAATGTAAACGTTGGGCTATAAATTTTATACTTCTCTATTGTATTGCGTAACGAGAAAAGTGGAGCGCTCTGACTAAAATAAAGGTCGATTGTTCCTTCTGGCAATTGACTATTACCATCTGGTCTAAACAAATGCCCAAACGGCCAAGTTCTTCCACCCTGTATGTACAACCTGTCTACACTAGAGGTTAGTGGGAGCGTACCCGTTATCCTGCTTCCATAATCCTCTCGACTATAAGTGCCCGTTGTCACACTCTTGAAAGACATGTTTGTACCGTCTTTTATCACATAAGCATATACAGACGGCTCAGCAGCGCCGCCACCGAATCCAACCTCAGCTATAGCTGCTTCAATAAGCGCACTGGCTGAATTTTCTACAAGTATATTAGTGTTGCCTCTAAGTCCGGAAAGCGATGGTGCCGGGTTTGAAAAGGCATTTCCTTTTATTTGTGAATATTTGTTTATGTCCTGAGTCAAGGTCACTACTGCACCATCACGCTCGCCATTAATGCCAAGGATTGACAATGATTCTCCCTCGGCGTTTAACCCTGGTGTTTCCACGGTGGCAGGACTTGTTCCGTTTGCCAAATTTAAGGCGTTCATAAACGCTGTAGCGTGAGCCGCCCCCGTACCATAACCGCTTTGAGCACCTATTTTAATTAAGGCTGTGGCATTATATCCCTGTAATAAGTCAGATTGTGAAGAAGTAATGTGGTTTTCTAATACAGGAGCGGTTGGTGCAATATTTGTATCGTATTGAAAGAGAACCCTTATGCCGCCCTGATCTTCTAATAAGATTGTACCAGACATAATTCTATTTGGACTTCCGACATTTCTTGCCGAAAATTCCATGCTGCCCGTGGCAGCCCGAGCAGTATTAGTCCCAGAGATATCTGTTCGGTCAACATTTATTTCGTATAGGCTTATAGAGCCAGTAGAGATATTCTGCCCTTTGTAGACAGAATCTTCTATATAAACGGATCCGCTGTACGCAGATATTTTTCTCCTTGGGCTTGTCTCAAGGTTGTTTCGAAAAATATCATCAGGACCGAACTCTTGGAGGAATGGCATTATCCACCTCCGTTAATAATCTAGTCTTACCCGCAAGGTGAACTCATTAGAGGGAGTTTTCTTTAGGGGCTCGCTTAGTTTTGCAACGGCTAACAACTCGTTGTTTGCGCCATATAGCCCAACAGTCGTGATGTAAGAAACAGGTGAATCGTCTCTTGTTTCTTTAACCCTTATTTGACTCTTTGACAAGTACGTTGGATTACTAGAATAATTAAATTCTTGAGCGTTGGCACGACAGAAATAAATTGTAGAGTTAAGCTCTGTTGTATTAGCAAAGTATAAATCTTGAAGCCTATTCCTAAGATCATCTGCGGTTCCACTAATAGAAGCACTTACGATATCCTCATCGATATTAAAGTTTGACGAACTATTCATCGTCACCTTGCCACCAGTGTTCGGCGCAAGGTTTCCGCCCCAACCGTACAAATCATTGCCAAGAAGTCCACCACTAGCATGGACCTTAAACAAAGACGAAGTTAATACGGCGATGCCGGCCTGATAATAAAGAAGACCGCAAGGTAACCCTTGATTATCTGTTGGCATTGTTCTAAGCGTACCGCTATTTGACGAGGTTACAAAAAGTAACCCATACTCTCCTGCTGGCGAGTTTGTCTTAAAAGACACTGATCCGCTTGAGTCTTGAATCTTAATGACTCTATTAGTCTGAGCTATCTGGGCAAATGACCCAGTTGGATCGACACTAAACTCCATCCTAAAGGTGCCTTTTTGTATCTCGTCTTTTGTAAGAAGCCTAGAGAAGTTAAAAAAGATAGCGTCGTGGAACTTGTCTCCAGATGTCAAGTCACCATCGGCATCAAACTCACGAATGCTTCCCGTGGCATCATGACCGACAAGAATCTGAGCCATCTGATTATACAGTTGAAGCTTTTGTTTGCCTTGTATAACACCAGAACCAGACAGCGCAGAGTTTGCACTAAGCCCAAGTGTGATATCAAAAATGTGATTTGCAGACGAACTCAAGAACGGATAGTCAAAAACACTCTGAAACATTCCGTGGCTGTAATTTTTTATGTTCAGAGACTCATTACCTGCAAGGTAAGTTCCCGAAACAATAGTACCAGTAATTGGAATCGCTTCATGAAGTTTCGTTCTGGAGGTTTGTATGTCGTTTGCTTGAAGCGTTTTAAATGATGTAGCCATTATTTAACCCTTATTGTTAAGTTTTCTTTACAAGACGAACAGGGATATCCACTCTATATCCAGTTGTAAATCCTGTAACTCTAATTGTAGAATCTATGAATCTGAAAGCAGCACCACTATTAACATAGTTTGAAGCCGTGGTGCCACCAAGTTTATCAAACAGGACATTACTAGTCTGAAGGTTCTCAGAAGCCAAGATGCGAAATGCAAATCTTGTTCCGTATCGACCACCATTAGTGTCTCCAATAACCGAAAATGTGTCTGCTGGCGAGTCGTTGTTAGTAGACCTGTTAAACGCAGCCACACCTGGCGCATTGCCATCGGGGGCTGCAAAGTATTGTGCTGTTGAATTTAATGAAAAGTAATAACTAGCGATATTGTCATCATCCACAAAAGAAGGACGTGCTACCGTCTGTCCATCCAAGGACAGAACTTCAATTAGACGGTTGTCCATCTCGATTAGATATTGTGTCTCTCTTAAAGAGTCCGATGCGTCTAGTTTCTGAACTGACAGGTCAGTATTATCAATCCCTTGATCCAGACAAATAAACTGCCCTGCGCTAGCAAAGGACCTATTTCCTCTAACAACCCCTATAAATGTCCTAAAGGGAGATGTGCTTGTGGCCGAAGAAAAAGTGTCCGGGTCAGATGTTGTGTAGTCAGTGGTCACTAAGTATCCGCCGACAGGTATATCAGTAAAAGCAGTCGTGTTCTTGTCTACCGTTTGAGATATGGTATCATTATTTTTTATCATTGGCAGATACAACAAATCGTCCCTAACGTAAGATACAAGTTTATGATTCAGGATCGATGTGTTATTAGTAAAGGCTTCCAAAATTGGGGTTTGTAAAATATTGACATCATAATACGCTGAGGCACTGGGGTGGACCCCCTCCGAAGAATTTGAGTTCCTATAGAGATTGTAGTCTATTTCGTCATCACCAAAAGCGAATTTTGCTATGCGAAAACTTCCATCTCCTGCCGCCAATCTTTTTCTACCAGTGTCCGTTAAAACAGCATCTAGGATTATATCTCCGCTGTTGTCTAAGAATGCCATATGATTTCTCCTAAGCTCGCAATTGGTATTAGCAAGTTTTTTATTCTTATTAAGTAGTCTCGTTTTTGTGTTTTTAGACCTTTTACCTATTTTCGTTCACATCGAAGTCAATAACTATGTTTACTTTTCTTCCGGTATCTTTGGAAGTCAATCTCACAATAAACTTATTTCCAGCTATTCCATCATCACCAGTCTGAGGCACCAAACTTTTTCGAGCTACAAACTGACCAGTCCTGGGATCGGAGTAACCTGCCGTCTCATTAATCTGAGTGTAGGGCTCTGATTGTAGGTCCGACGCTTTTATCTCAAGGAATCTCGTAAAACTTTTAGATTCTTTTTTAGGAGTTGATACCTGCGGGTGGAACTCCTGAATCACAGGCGTAAAGAAACCCTCATCTTCTACTAACTCAACTTCGTATATTATTGTTGGGTTAGAAATCATATCTTTTAGACTTTGTGCCCTGAATGTATAATAATACTTGACATTGGGCTCAATCTCGTCTATAAAGTCAAGCGCCCTCGATCTGCTTTCTGGTGGGGCCTGTGTTGACGGGTCAAGAATTTTGTATAACTTACCAGAAAAGCTCTCGTATAGTTGCTCTGGTGTCGCTACATTGACATTCATTTCAGTGGTTCTATAGATCAACATCCTGCTGATGCCGTCTACTTCTCTGTAAGATAACCTTCCACTGTTAAATGTTATACTATTGGAGGTTTGCTCGGCGTTTAACGCTGTTAATTGTCTTCTTTCCTCATCATCAAAGGCTATAAAAGGCAACGAGTCCAGTCCCCTATATTCGCCAACAGAGGGACTTAAATTTATAAGTACTTTATTTTGTCTTTTATAGGGAAGAATACTAACTTCTGGCGTTACGGGAGGCAGGTCAATTACTTTCACAATTGGATATGCAACGCCGCCAACAACCATATCAGGTCTTCTTAAAGAATATGGAAGAGGTCTTTGATCTAGTCCTCTGTTTCTTGGCCTAAATGCAAAGGTTGATACTGGGTATTCAACTACTTTTACGTTAGGTTCCGTCTGAACATTAAAGGAGAAAAAAGCCAGTGTTCCACGTCCATCATCTTGGTCTTGTTCTGCAACCATAGTATCATTTCTTTCTGGATATATTGCTGATCGAGTTCGAAACGAAAACTTTGACCCATAAACAATATCGTATGCGTACAACTCATACTGGTAATTTTGATTGTATTTCACTTGTGTGTCAACAAAATTGATAATCTTATATTCTATATCTTGGGGTCCCTCTTCTAGTCCACTTTGCTGGAAGGCCTCTGAGGTAAGGGGTCTGTTTTCTGTTCCGTCAGTATTTGGAAAATAGTAAGTTTGAACAATTTGTCTTCTTCTGTAGTCATTTGCATCAGATTTATACTTTACTAGTTTAAACAAGATTGTCTCGGACTCGCAAAGGTTCTTTCTTCCCTCCAGAAATTCTCTGTATTTGACTAATTTGTTTGAAGCTTGTCTATTAACTTCTCTACGGATGGCTCTTCTAAAAGCACCAAGAGCGCCAGCACCGCCCTCTCTTTCTGAAAACCGTCCTAATAATGTTATTTCTGCCTCTTCGTTTTCGATGGCATCAACCGTGTTATCTAGCCACGAATCAAATTGGTATACTTTAAGGGGTGACCTCACCTCAACTGTAGCTATTTCTCTCTGGCGCTGATCGAAAGCATCAGTGCCTAATCGTAGTGTGGATTGAGGCGCTATGACACCATAACTGCTTACTTTAAATGGGTTAGTAAGGGTATTTCTTGATGACCCGCTGGGTGATGTATTTTTGATAGAGTTTACCATGGCTGTTGTACTGAGGCTTTGCAACAACAAGGTGTTAACACTTCCAGTGGTTACCATGGGAATTCCAAGTTCTATGTACATCGGAAATTCCCGCTTATAACCATTAAACTCTTTGTATAACATCATAGAAGTTGCATCTGTTGATATCTCTCGGTACCTTCGAGCTATCTCGGATGTAAAATCCACTGTGACTTCAGCACCTCTGGTTTGTTCTCCGTATTGTCTCAGATAATTCCTAAACTGATTTGATCCACGAGCAACCTGATTACTTAGCACTGGAAGTGTGCCCGTTATAAACTCTCCCAATCTGACAAGTCGATCATATCCTCTTCTAACTTCGTCTCCATTTGGTGAAGAATCCCATCCACGTCCTGTTAGTCTTGCAACAGAAGGCGTAGATGCAGCTATTTGATAAACGTATAAATTGGGAAGCGCAGCTTCTGGTACATTGTTTGTTGTTATAGCCGATTCATATCCGTCCAACGTATAAATATAATCAGCATTGATTGTAGCCGCAGGGATGGTACGTTGCGAAACTTGTTCTCTTGTAGTGTTATTCTCTGTTAATACATTAGTGAAAGGGTCTGATACAAAAGATGTCTCTGTTTCAAAATCATAAAACTCAAAAACCTGTGGGGTTTGGGCTCGGGATAAAATGGCTCGTTCCCTTCGTGTTAATCCAGCCCTGGCTGCACCAAGCGCTTTATTTAGACTGTACCGTTCCCGCAACCTTAATAAAACGGCATGTATACTATTACTATATCCAGCATAGGGTCTGTTATTTGGTCCAATATGCCTATCAGAATACATGTCTGGTCCGCCACCAGGCTCTGTTGCAAACATTTGATGATCATCTTCGAAGTCATCGTATTCATCATATCGTAAGTATCTCAATATCCTATTCATTCTTGGACTTGGTTGCCAACGCCGGCCGGGAAGCATCGGTCCACTAATTGTTTTTGTTAGGTTTCCATTTTCAAGAACATTTGTTGGAGGGTAAAAATTTAACGCTTCCTCCAAGGTTTCAAATATTTCTCGCTGTCCAGCAGTAGCTAATCGTGTTATTTCATTATAAAAGTTAAAGTTAGAGTCCCTCATAGTTCCACTAGGAAACTGCGGCGGGAAAACATACCCTCGGGGTAGTCCCGATCTGAGTCTTACTTCGTTTCTTTGAGCAAACAAAATATCATCTTTATCGCCTGCGTCTATTCCTCTAATAGTAAGATTAGGAATGCCATTAGTTACTTGCTCGCTTCTTCTGTAACCTCCAAAACTAAAGTTAACATTTATTGATCCGGGCGGTTCCTCAGATAGGGAGTAGCCTTGAACGGCCACTCTGCCTCTACCGTGCTGTTGGTAAAATTCATCCGTTGCAATTGGAGTAAAAGTTACCTTATTGCCAAGGGTATCGTCTTGCCCCATTGCATAATATTTATTAATTGGATCTAATAGGTATGTCGATCTTTGACATACAATTTTTCTTCTTCTAAAGTCTGGCGAATTTTCGCCGCCAAAAGGATCTAGCGATGAAAACTTTCTTTTTGCAAATTCATTATTTTGTCCGGCGTCTGGCAACAACAAATCAACTCTTGCTGAGTTGCTAGCAACTAGCTCCTGAGTCTCGTCATCGACATCGGTGACAGCTTCTAAAAATCTATTCCTTCTCGCCTGGAGTGTATCCTCGTCAAGAGGTTGCTCTGCGTTTCGATTGTCATCACCAGCAGCCATGCTTTTTCTTCCTTATGGTCTTAGCAAAAAATATCTATTGTAAATAGGTAGGTCAAAGAAGTCTTTCTTATCAACAGTGACGCCTTTATTTATTGCCGGCGTTTGACCCGAGGATGGGCTAGTTTGTTCTTGCTCTAGGTCATTCTTTGAGATATCTCTAACTCTGCATAAGAATGTCCTGTTGTAATTATTATTATAAAAGCTGGGAGTAAATTTCTCCCATCTTGGTCTAAGCGGTTTTCTCGAAAAGGAGGGATCTGTTTGGTTGATTTGGATTCCTGTGAAATTAGTGTCTAAATCCTCAAAACCAGAAAGGTACTCAATAACCCCTATTTGCTTGTAATTCATCCAGAACGCTAAAAATTTAGCGTAGGATTTCATCGGATCTCTTGTCGATTGATATGGGGGAAATTGCTCATTTTCACTAACGTAAGAAATGGACTCCTTAAATGGGGCCACATCAGCTTCGTCTAGCTTTGGTCTAACAGCATCAAAACCCGAAGATAAAGATTGTTGCTTTTGAGACGCCGCAAGAACAAACATAGATTTGTATTGATTAGGCATTGACGAATAAGTTGTCTCTATCGAGGAGCGAATACTTATGTCATCAATACCAAGGCTGTTAACATTGTTTACCATAGAATTAAAAGTTTCTTGCATATATGATTTAGCGTCAATATTTCTATCCAGTTCTAGTTCACCAAAAATGGCAAAAGAAAGTTTTGTAGGGGGAAGTCCAACTTGCACTGGGGGCTCCTCGCCCTTATCGAGGGCAGATGGATCTAGTACGGCACCATAAGTTCCTGTAACAAAAGGAGCTAACTCCCTCTCAGTCGATTGTAAAAATTCTTTTGCTTCCTCATCTGTATCAAAGTCACCACCCAAAAAAGCTGAAACGATTCTTGGAGCATTAACTTCCGGTCCTTCCTTCCCTTCATCTGTGATTTTAATTGCTCTGTGTTTATTTTCGCCTGGATTTGGTATACTAAATTGTTGTGTGATACCCTCGGATATTACACAGCCGTGATCAAACAAAGATTTATTAACACTATCAAATACACCCCGCATGGTTACTTTATCTTGCTGGACAGATATAAATGGCAACTGTCCATTGTGCGATAAGTTTTTGATACGTGCTAAATCAGAAAATGTCTCGGCATATTTATCGAGGTCATAAGAAACAATGTTCTGTTGATCAGCCTTGTATCTGGTCTGCACCAAAGTTTCTTTTCCAAAAACCTTAATTGCTTTCGGGGAAAAATACTGAAAAGATGATAGGTCATAAGGAGTGCCATCAACAGGAACCCTTGTATTGGCGGCTGCTCCTGCTGCATACACATTGAAATACTTATTAAACTCTTCCGTTCTCCTAGCATCGAAAAAGTCCTTGGAAAATGTAGGCAACCCATTTAAGTTTTCAATGTTGCCGGCAACAAACTCAGATAAGTATAAATAACCCGTGCCATACTGCTTTCCAAATTCAAACAGATTATCAAAGTATTTTCTAATACTCATAATAGGTGCCTTGTTTTGTGTGGAATTTGAGGCTATTTTTTGCAGCGCAGTAGTTGACTCACCTTTTGGATCTTTTGGAGATAAGTTATCTAAGATTGATTCTAAACTGCTTTTAAAACTGTCTACAACATCGGCGTATCGCTTGATATTAAGTGGGTTTTTCTTTCGCACCAACGAAGAGAAAGAGGTAATAATAGCCTCGTCACTTAAAGAGAGTCCACCAGACAACTTGGAAAATATGGAGACAAATTCTGAAATTCCAGAGTTTAGCACTGCCTGTGCAGTTGTATCATTAAAACGTATGGCCGACAAACCTATAAGTCTTTCATTGCTCCTGGCGTCGTAAAGTCCCTCTCCATTGGTCGCTGATTCCCCCGAGTCGTTTGTTACTTTGTTACCCGGAGGTGAATTAAGTATAAGGTCATAAACTTCCATCGCCTGATGATTAATAGTCTCTAGCCTGTCAATAATTTTTCTTAGGTAATTGACAGAGGGATCATAAACTACAAACTCTGTAGAATATTGGAATATTCCTGATGTTAGGGTTTTTAGTTCGTCCGCATAAGTATCGTATCCCTCATAAAAAACTAGACGGTTTAAGTTTGCCTCATTAAACAAGGATGTCAATACTGGTACCTCTTGAGGTGTTGGGACTACTTTATCTGGTCTGTAATAAGATTCATCGAACTTTTTTGATCGCCCATAACTCAGGTCATTTAATGCGACGGTATTTTCTTTCCTAATCTGCCTTCTTTTGACAGTAACATTGATACACCTCGCTCGTTCATTTTCTTCCAATGGGATCATTCCTTCGCCCATCAACAAATTACGAGCAGTTTCTAGATTCTGATACATGAAAGGCAGTTGGCTGTTTTCAACTAGATATGCTAATTTATCAAATACAAAGCCATACCGGGCGTTGTCATCCTCACATCGAGTAACCCAAAGTTCTGAAAAGAAATTATCATTCTTTATTACTTTGCCAATTTTGTTATTTATCCCAGAAGTTCGAATCAACTCATTTGTTGTTTTATTCACCTGTGTCTTAACATCATTTATAGATAAAGATTCGAAGTTTCTAGTGTCATTAATCCTTCTTATAGATGGCGATGATGTCTCTGATTCAATCAAATCATCTGTTAAGACCGTTGATTTTGCCTGCACTTCAAAATTATAACTAATCCCTTTATAGACAGCTTTGTTTATAAATCCAACACCAGTTTCTAGAATCACCTCCTCAGTATCTACGGCAGGAGTAACCGGGGCGTTTATACTTTGCAAATATGCAGGATTATCAAAATAAGTAAAAGCATAAACCCTAATTCTTGACAAGTCTGTGTTAGTGTATTGTTCCGTTTTGCCTATCTTTAAAACCACAGGACTCAACTTAATTTTTTGAAGTTCAAAATTTTGTAGTGCATCTGCGTTTGTTGCAGCGTTATTTTTTGCGACTGTCGTTGTTTGTGGATCCTTTAAAGGCCTGCCATCAGCATCCCTTCTAAGCATGGTAGCTACTGGCGCATCGTGCAGAACAATACCTCGATTTGATGAATCTTCTGAATAAAACACCTTTTCAGAAGTTGAGTTTTTTACTCTTTCTGAGATATCATCACCGCCAAAAGGACCAACGGGAGAAACCAAATTAAAATTAGTTTCATTCAAATATCTTACTAGTTGTCCGTAAAAGTTTTGTGCTTCAGCATCCCCTTCTATTGACATAAGTCCTGCCTGAAACTCGTTCATTCTTTGGCTTATAAAGTCAAGCAGCCGACCTTGTTCACCTAAGCAAATTATAAATCTTATTCTTAAGCTGTTAGTGTAATTATCGTTGTTATACCATCTAGTAAATCGTTCATTTGTAATAGCGCCTGCAACTAGCGCCTCAGCCAGGGACGCCTGGATCGATAATGTAATGGTCTCCTCTGCCCCTTGTCCGCCAAGGGACTTTATATTGTTCTCTATGTCTATCCCGTTTAAAACCACTGAGGGGTATGGAGAACTCAGATAAGTTACTCCAGAACGTGCTTGGAGTTCTGAGTCTAAGCAGGGGAAAAAATTGTTCTGGTCTAAGGAAATATCACTAGGCATTGCTACACGTCCTCACAAGGATCAACTGGTTGATTTAATCCGCCAGCATACAAATTACCACCAACATCTGCTGTCGGTAAATCAGCGATTCCGATTTCACTATCAACTCTTATTGACAAATAATACTCAACATAACTAGGATCTATCTTTGGAATGTTTTGAGATATAAGCTGATCACCACCTGCTAAAACTGTGGCATAAATATCTGGGTCAAGCTGTAGCGACATCCCTTCAGCATCTTTAAAATCAGTATTAATAAAAGAAAGTTTTTCATATTGGGTGTCATTATTTTGCACTTGATTCTGTTCGCCCTCTTGTTCCTTGGGAACCTTAAATACCTCTATGTCAAAATTACCATTTCCCTTAAAAAATGTATTTAATTCTTGGACATCTATGAGCAACCTTCCATCTTCCATAAGCTCAAAGACATCCCTAGTTAATTCCTCGCCCCCTGGTGTTCCAACTGGTAGAACAACATTGTCACTATTCACGGTCACGGTCATTTGCTGAACATCATATTCTAGAGGTATGCTTGATGAAAAAAACGGGATAATTAATTCCGACCCAGAAGCGCCGTTTCTATATGGAAAATTTTCTGTCCCTGATACTGATAGCGGTTCGGATGTTTCTAGTGTTCTAATTTCCCAGGCCGGTGCGTACTCCTTGACAGGACTACTAGTGCCTATAGTTCTAATAAATTTTGCAGTCGCTGGGGTAACTCTACTTGGTGACGAGTCTAAAGCGTTTACATTGGTCTGTCCTCGCTCACCGCTAGCCTCAAAAGTTCTGTGAGAAAACTGCCACCCATTTGTCTCAAACATTGAAATCCTTGGAGTGTCTTTAATTCTGTCAACTATTTCATTTTGTTTTTCTTGCCTTGTTTGAGGTCTGCTATTTTTTATACTTCCACTAATACCAAAATCGTTATTGTATAAAATATCATCATCGTGAAAAGAGTAATATTTAGGCGTAAGATTGCCGGCGGCAAAAGCAGCTTTTCCAAAAGAGGTTAACTCTAATTCAATAACTTGTTCTTTGCGATCAAAATACTTTGCCATAATTTAATTATTTTACTCAGAGAATATTCTCCCTAGTATCCTCCTCCACCACCTGTAGTGCCACCGCCGCCAGAGGTGCCTCCGCCGCCAGTTGGCGGTCTAAAACCAGGCGGTAAACTAGGCGCTGTTGGAACATTTTGTTGCTGATTATTTTGCATCTGTCTACCTCGTTCCATAAGCTGCTCTCTTGATAAGCCTCTAAGTTCTTCAGGTATTTGATCCTGTGGGGGCATTTGATCAAAATTCTGTGACATGTTTTCTGGTCCACTAAACACGCCATCTTGTGGACTTTGTAAATTTGAGAACTCATCCTGCTTAGGTGCCTCGGGTAATTCGAACCCTGGTGGCAGCGGCTGCTCACCTTCTTGTGGAGTTCCTGGCAATTCAAATTCAAATTCATCTTCAAGAGGAGGTCGATCTGGAGGTGCTAGCTGGTCAAAGCCTGGCGGCTCTGGGATGTTAGGAATTCTGGGGTCCAGAAGTTGCCTCCCTTGTTTTCTTTCGTTTTCAACTTTTTTGATTTCCCTCTGTCTCTTGCTTCTTGCGTTGTTTTCTTGATCCTCTGATATTTCTTCAACTTCTCTGTCGAGTTCTGGCCTAAATCCTACATTGACTGATAGTTTGCCAAGCTCAATAAGCGAGCAATAGTCATAAGGCCAGTTGTAAGTGTTCCCTGCGACACCTATATCATCACTAACATACAAACCCTTAGTATATTCTGCTTTTCTTTTTTTCAAGAAATCTTTTTGTGCCTGCGGCAAGTTATCAGAAATGACACCAAAAACATTATCATAAGACAGAGAGCTTGGTCCGTTATTTAGTTCCTCTGAGACAAATGTAGAGAAGGTATCAACTCCTCTTTCTTTTACTTTGAATACCATCCATCTAATCTCTGGTATAAAACCATCTTGAGTGCCTAGTTCTGCAATATCAATAAGATCAATTCTCGGATGTCCATTCCTTGGGATTCCCAATTCAAGTTCTTTTAAAATAAGCTCTGGAAACACTGTTTTGTTTCCTACTCCGGAAACTCTATCTCCTGGCATATAGTGATCAATAGCAGACACGCTTGTTTTCATAGTCGCTGCTATATCAGGCATAATGCCTTGCCAAATGTCAGCTAGGTCTTGTCTTGACAAAGCTACCGTATGTTCCATAAGATACACGATTGGGATATTTACATCTCCCTCTGTTTGTATGATTTCATCATAGTCATCGCCACCAAATGGATTTATAAAAGTAGATACCTTTGGAAAGTTTGGAGGCAACAAAGATGCTAATTGTTTTTTCAGAGGCGGCGGGAAAGAATATTTTGTAAAGGCTCTTCTAAATTCTTTTACCTTTGGACCTAAAGCTGATGTGTTGCCTTTTAAAGTCATCACTTTCATCTGTTGTGTTTTTGGCTCCAGATAGTAAGGCATTGCCAATATAGCTTCAGAAATTGTCTTTTCACCATTTTCAGCAAGCTGCCCAAGACGTCTAGCCTTTTCTGGTTGGAATGTCCCAGGTGCCTGAATATCTTCGTCTTTAAATCCTACTAATTTTGCTAGAGAATCAATATCTCTTTTTGAGTCCAAGACAAATTTTGGAACTTTTCTAACCACTTGAACTTTTGCTGTTCCAGATAAATTTGTTCCGACTGGCTCTGCTGTTCTTCTTGCGCCGGAGCCCGTCGGATTACCCAATAGTCGAAGCTCTGTTGAATCAGCAGATACATCAGAAATGAACATAAAGACACCCTCGGCGGAAGAGGAGGGCATTGTTCCATACTGGTGCCACATACCTCTAACGATAGGATCGTGTTCCCCTGGGTTCACAGAGGAGCTAAAATCATACCCTCCATCAGATGTCGGGAAATCCAATATCGGACATTCCCATTTAGGCATGATTACCCACTTATTTTGGTCACGGGGCGAAACATCCGCAGCGTCAGTTGGATAAACGTTGTCAATCACAATAGATGAATCAAGGTCTTGTCTATTTTGCCATGCCCTATTGAACCCGTAAGCTGGGACGCCATCAAGACTTAGGACTTGATCGTTAGCGCCTATAAAAGATCCAGAATCAAAATCATAATAATATCCATTTTCGTTGTTGTATTCAACAAATAAATCTTCGCCACTTAATATTTGACGTAGTGTAACCTCACCTGACTCACGGGGAACATAAGTTATTCTAACTGTGCTGGGTCCATAAAAATATGTCGGGGTAAACGGAGCAAATTCTCCTCGATGATACGGCCAGTTTTGACCTTGGGGCACCCCACCAGTTTGCTCTGTTGTTGCTGCTGTAAACAGCGGAGCTAACAATCCGCCTGCATATGGTCCGGGCGTTGTAAGAACAGATGGCGTAATTGCGGTGCCTACGATCTCGTTGCCATTAAACCTATTTGTTCTTAGGGACTGCACCAAACTAACATCACCAGTCGTATCGTTGAATGTTGACACATTTTTGTAATCGCCATTAGTATTAGCTAAGGAGAGCGCATTAAATATTGCACCACCCACCGCAGGCGCATCGGCGACGCTTTGACACCCAATGGTGTAGTTGTTGGCATCAACTTTTGCAGGACTTGAGGGAGCAACTGATTTACTAAACGTAAAAGTAACGGTGACGAGTGTTCCGCCACTGTTTGAACCAGTTAGTCCTATAAATTTACCATCAAGTTCATTTTCATCGAAGGTATCTATTGATATGCTTCCTGTTGCTCTAGCACCATATTCAACTACATTTGAAAATTCGGCGCTATTTCCAGCAGCTAACATTTCGTTCCAATCAAAAGATCCTGTAGCAGTTGCTGGTCCAAAAGCAGCCGGGTTACTGTACATCATATGTCGATCGGTCTGCTTTAATCCAATTTCCATTATGTAAGCTTTATCTTTAGATACCGTTACAGTTCTAGCTTCGTTTTGTTGTACTGGGGCTTCGCCAGCAGGACTGTCAGCGGGTGCCCGAGCAGGTATCTCAGCTACAAACTTAGACATAAACCCGCCATCTTTTTGTTTTTTCAAAAAGAATCGTGGAATATTTGCCATAAAGTTGGACATACCAAGACGATACAATTCATCGTCTGCTACAACAAACTGCTGCACCTCGACGGCACCACCCTCACCCTCAGACACATATTTAACAAGAGCACCAGTGGTTGGCACTGAAGCCGTAATTTCCTGATATAACACGGGATTAATGTCGGCCAAAACAACTGCCCGCTTGTCCTTTGATATGTGCTCCATTGGCTTAAAGATGCCTTCAAACGGAATGACATCAGAATAGAACATATCGTGAGGAGCACCATTGGTGCCGTCCTTTAATTGATCCCCTTCAACGCCCTCATCGAGCTTGAAGAAATCAAAATTGTCTGCTGCACCTTCCTGTCTTCTGCGGCGACCTCCTGGCAA
>Ga0209348_1000662_pt1 | contig 17503 bp, 21 predicted proteins | sample ETNvirenome_2_30_FD_184065 | JGI IMG/M metagenome (GOLD analysis project Ga0209348, IMG submission 184065) | Marine viral communities from the Pacific Ocean - ETNP_2_30 (SPAdes) (version 2) | ecosystem: Environmental > Aquatic > Marine > Oceanic | place: Pacific Ocean | collected 2013-06-22
TAATATCAGGATCCATTTGCGAAGTGGTTGTTGTTGTGTCTGAAAAAGCGTTGCCAAACGTGCTCATACCTGCTGCTCCAAGTGCTGCGAGGGATGGAAAGTCGAATCCATCTTGTTCATCGGGTTCAGAATCTGTATCGGGGTCTGGGTCAGTGCTAGTGCCAGTAACAGTATCAGTGCCAGTGCCAAGGTCTGTGCCAGCGTCTGTGCCAGGGTCTGTGCTAGGGTCAGTGCCATCACCGTCATTATCGCCATCGCCGTCCCCATCTCCATCGCCGTCACCATCCCCATCGCCGTCACCATCCCCATCGCCGTCCCCATCTCCATCGCCGTCACCATCGCCAGTGTCTGTGCCAAGGTCTGTGCCGGGGTCTGTGCTCGGAGGCGTGTTGTTTTTCACATACTCGTTGATCGCGTTAACGTCCACGTTATAAAAACCGGAGATCTGTTCTGGCGTGTAAGTGTTATTCAGTATGGAATCGAGGATAGTTTTGATTTCATCAATCCCGTATTGGCCGTCTTCTCTGCGTCCTGGGAGATCTTGTGGCGGTAGATTGCCCTCTTGGAATACGGACCCACCGTCATTGTTACTGGAATCGTCATTTTCATTGTCACTGGACCCGGCGTCATTGTTATTGGACCCGTCTTGATCGGGGATTGTTGGATCGAAGGTTGTGTCGAAACCGGTGACAGTGGGCGTTTGATTTCTACCGCTGTATTGATCGCCCGTCTGATTAATGTTGTTCGCGGCAACGTTCATCGGGTTCAATGTGTCGAGTGCAGCTTGGACCTCGTTTTTAGGAATACCAAGAGTCTGCGTCACAATGTCTGGCGAATACCCTGTACGACTAAGGTAGTCCTGTAAGGCTTGTGCCTGTTGATCTTGCGGCACAGTCATCTGTATATCGCGCAGTTCAAGGAAGGCTTTGTCAAACTCTGTCTCTGCAGTCTCGAACATACCCTCCGTACCCATGTATGCTCTTGCTGCACTGTCCTGAAGGACTTGGTCAAAGATATCACCGAAAGCCAACACCCTATTCGCTTCAAATGCTTGCGATACCAGACTGCCGGGGTTGGGGTAGCTTGGCGGGTCAGCAACAGACTTATCGGGGGTGCCTGAGAATCCGCTGTTAGAATCTTTGAATAGCCCGGTCATATTGCACTCGCTGACAGATTGCCTGAATTGTCGACTGTGACCTTGTAACGGCTACCGTTGGGTGAGGTAAGTATCAAGTCGGCACTGCCCACTTCGATATCCTGTTCCTTCTTGTGATTCTGAGCATCGGCTTGCTCAATCGTAAATTGATTGTTCGCAACTAGCCGAGCGTTGTAAGGACCGAAAGGCCTGGATAACTTCATCGCTTACTACCTGGCTGCACATTCAGTCTCATCCGACCGAACCGCCAATCACTTGCACTTGCTCCACTGACGCGGATCCTTACTTGTCGCGCGGTGAGCCGTACTGACGTTGGATTAGCCATAGTGAAACTACTTGTAGTGGTCTCTGTTCCTGTTGGGAATAAACGTGTTTTAAAAATGACTGAGGTGTCACCCAGGTTGCTTTCATCTGGTATCAATTCAGTAACATCCATCAACCGCTCACCGGTCCCGATTGACAATGCACCGGACTCAGCAAACGGGGTGGCGGAGTCGTAAGAGAAGCCGGTCTCATGCTGATAAATGTATCTGTCTGTTGAAGCCCAGATAGGGTTCGCAAATACACCGGAGTCTACTCCAGAGGTTCTCGCCAAGCTCCCAACGTTCCAAGTGTCATCCTGAAAGTTATAGACTACATATTTGTCTATTTCAGTGGATCCCGAGCTCGGATAGAACCACCAGATTTCATTGAACTGTCCGTTGATGACTGCCCAGACTTTTGATCTTTGTTGATCATTGATATCCGTAAATATCGAATCACTTACATCGCTTTTAAGTGGCACGGTGTAGCCACCGTCATAGCGGAAGAAACTTTTATCACCCATCCAAAATGCAGAAGTGCCTGTGACGGCGATTGCTTTGGGTGCGATAATCCCGCAGTTACTGCCAACCTTTGTGGGAACGTAGTAGAACGGTGAGCCAACAAAGTCTACTGCGTGAGCATCGACATCTGTCAAGACCAGGACTTGTCCACGAACTACGATGCCGGTCTGTATTTTGCCTTCTGAGGCAAGCTCGAAACTTCCTGCATTGTTTGTCGCTGCAGGTGTCCACACTGTCGGAGCAGCTTGGTCAGACCACTGGACCTTTCGCGCAACTCCTCCAGCTCCTAGACACATCACATATCGTTCATCCGTCACGACTACCGATTGATTGTTTGTAGGTGCATTTGTCAGAACCGCAGCAATCGTGTTTGGATCGTTCTGCCAATAGTAAATCTTTCCATCACTGGTTCCCCCGGCAAAACAAGCAACAACATTCTCACCGAAGTTATCAAGAGCAACAGTGGTGCATGGAGTGTAGGTTTCGTTGTCTACCCTCGGCGTACCGTAAGTCCCCTCTCCATAGAACTGAGCTCCGTAGCCTGTCTGGGCAGTTCCATCAGTGCTACCTGTAGCTATACCGCTTGGCGTGATGTCGAAACGGTTCTTCCCCTCTGTGTAGACATAGAGATTGGAAGTGGTCGCAACGATTACTCTACGCGCGTTACTGTTGTCGTTGTAGGCAAGCATGCCCCGACTTACATCAGTAAACTGCGTCGAGCTCATTTGAGACCAGCCGCCAACGGGACGCAAAGTCTCCTCAAACCAGCGGACTAAGTTCGCATCGAACCATCGACCAGCGGCTTGGAATTGCGTCCCGTTTTTGAAAACGCCTGGCGGTATAGAAAGATTTATCAGAGGCATTACTTACGCTTCATTTTTTTATTTTTTGCTGCTTTCTTTGCTGCCTTTCTACCGGCGGGAGTGTATGGATAACTTTTGTTACCTACTTTTGGCATGGTTACATCCTCATTGGTTGATTAAGATTTGTTGTTGTTGCTGCTCCCATAGAAGAAGCTACTTATCCCACTTATTAATCCTCCCAGATAGCCAAGGATCACATTGGGCAAAACGTCCGATTCGGGTACATTGAAAGTGACCATGAATATGTACCCCAGGAAGCCGAGGAGCGCGATGATTGCAAATGCTTTAGGCGTGGGATCGTCGCCAAACATCATCCGAGAGTGCTGTACATCTTCGACCTGTATTTTGAAGGTTTCTAAATCTATCTGACGTTCTTCCAACGTCCTTCTAAACTCGTTATCCGCTTCCTGCAATTGAGGGATAACCTCTGGATGTTTCTCGATGTACTCTTCGAGTTTGGCAGGATCGGTTGTGTTTGATACGCCCAGACGATCAGCAATTAATTTGACACCCATGCCGGCGAGTGGGCCACCCAAGGCTTTACCAACAGTTGGGGCAAGAGAGGCTAAAACACCTTTTAACTTTTTCACTTATACCTCAATCATAAATGTGCTTTTTGGCGGGTCTTCGACCTGCGTCCTGGGGTACGGTGAAATGCCTAGATGATCTAGGATGATTCCAAACGATTCTATTTTTTGCGCGACTTCGTTTATGTTCTCCTTGGCGAACGCCGCCGTCCGTGGATTGTCGAACCACATGCTAAAGCGACCGTGATTTTCTTGGACCCGACCCTGGATCCAGATGTGATCTCTTTCACCAATATCTGTTTCAATCTCTATCGAAAAATCTTCTTCCGTGTTTCCAAGCAGCTGCTCGAAGCCCATCCACTCTTCTTCACCGCTGTTGATCTCGCCATCAGCAAAGTCCACAAAAGTTTCGCCTAGCTTTACATCTTCGAGTTCCCTAGCTTCTGGCGCTTCCCATGCCCAGGATTCTTGCTCGATATCGCCACTGGTTACGTTGACTTTGACGGGCGGTAAATCTTCGAACAGATTTAACTCACCAAACACAGAGGACTCGCCGCCCTCTATCGCTGCTTTCAGATCAGTAAGAAGTTTTTCTACATCCGCACTTTCGTCGATTTTCGCTGAAGTGTTCTCAAAGACCGCATCGAGTTTTGTTTGTCGGGTGACAAAGTCTTTGCCTTCAATCTCTGTTTTTTGCGGGATCTCTGCAGACCGGACCCGAACATTTATATCGTCGCCAGCTGCGCGCACAAAGTTGCCAGCAATCTCCGCTGTGCCGTTCTCTGTGCTAATGGTTATAGACGAGCCGTCTTCGCTGACAGACCCTTTGACTATCTGATCTTGCGCTAGGTCAAGTTCTTGGACTAAGTCAGGCGAGAGCCTTAGTGTGAGTGTTTCTTGTGCTTGAGGCTGTGTGGCTTGGACAATGGACGTTGGGGAGTCAGGCCCAATTATCAATCGGGTTCAGTAGGCCAGGTGATGTCGGAGGGGAACCCTGATTGCCCAGGCACATCTCGCAGGGCTTGCCGGTACGTCTTCCACTCGTCACTCATGGTTACGTCCGATAATGCCATCCAATCTGTTGCTGCGAGTTTTGCGTCACGATCAGACCGCTCTGATTCAGCCTTATCAGCATCTAGTTTAGATTGATATGCCGCTTCCTGTTCTGACTTTGTGGCTTCTTCAGTGTCCGTGAACATATCCTGTTCAACCCACTTTTGTCGCCAGTATCCATCAGAATCTTGCTCTGCTCCATCACGCACAACTCGTTTATATGCAGAAGATGGTTCCGGTTTGAGTGTCTCATTTACAGGATCAATACCCAACGCTTCGTAGACGTTTTCGTTCCAAACTTTCGGAAGTGAGACATTCGGATTGAGCTTGCGGATTTCACCTTGTGATTTCAGTTCACCGCTTGTACGTACTCTAAATTCCATAACTGTTATCCTAAGCTATTGCCATAAAAATGTAATCGCCATCATCTATTCCTTCAATTCGGAAGCCTCCGGCTCCACCACTCAGCATGCCTTCAATATAATTTTGATTGGTAACTGCAGGTTGATTGCTGTTCCAGAGATAATATTTGTCATTACCGCTAGTGTTAAAAGAATAAAAAACGTACCAATCTCCGCTCGCGTCATATCTTTTAACCATTATCCATCTTGGTGCTGCCGAAAATCCACAGTCAACATCGGTGTTACCACTCTTTGTGAAAGAACCAATCTTTTGAATTCCGTCAGAAGACGCATATAACAGGGCCACAAAATATTTACCGTTTTCGTTTGACACATTTTGTGCGCCCACTGAAAAAACACTTGATGTTGGAGTGGTAGTATTCCATACAGTCTCTCCACTAGATGATTGAGCCGCAGTGTCATTTACTAGTAAGTACCTATCGTTACCAAGCGCCGAATGATATACAAGGAATGGTCTTGTGCTGGTTCTGCTTTTGACTAGCATCATTTCAGGAACCGCGTCTAGCTGATGGCTTATAGTCCTCGCGGTATAATTACCTTCATAAGCAACAATATCTAGCAGACCCGGCCTCCGCATCCATGCCGCTTGGTAATACTGATCTGACCCATTTATCGTACCTTTAGTGGTAGTAGTACAACCGCCGCTGTGGTCGAGCGTTAAATCCGCTGAATCATCAACGCTGGTAGCGTTTAGTTTTAGAGCGCCAAGCTGTGATGCAGATGTGCTGCTCGCACGACCAAAGCCACGCATATGGGTTTTGTTGTCGGAATTACCGTCAGTTCGCGTATTAACGTGCCAATCAAATTGTGTAGGCCCAAACTCAAAGGTACGAATAGAAGTATCGTTGCCGGTGTATGCAGTCAATGCAAAATAGTCTGTCCCATAGTCAGCGGGTTTGTGACGTTTAGCAATCGCGGTATATATGATTTTATCCCCACCGCCAAAACCTCCTGTATTTCGGAATCCGTTATGCAACAGTTGAAATATACTATTGTTACCTTCAGCATCATTGGCATTTCCTCTTAGGTATGTTGATACTGAATTTGGTTTGTGTCTGAATGGACGCATAGTATCGGTGATGCCCCAGTAACTTGTAGAAGTTCCTGTAGTGTTTTTGTAAATTATCCACTGAGGCTCAAAGCCTAAATCTATGTCTTGACCACTTGAAGTGTAGTCAAAAACGCCTGATTTAATAATTGCTTCATCACCATCCGCACCAAATATCTGACTGGCTGAATCTCCTGTTCCTGCGAATATGTAGGCTATATAGGATTCACCATTGGTATTTACTCTTCCCTGCGTCCCGACTGTAAATTCTGTTGCGGTGGGTGCAGTGTCGTTCCATATTGAAGTAAGAGTGAATGCGGTCGCAGTAGCATCTAACGTAATAGCCTTTGTCGGCCCTAGAGAGGTGTGGAAACAAGTCCAGTTTTCTGTGTTGCTATACCTTTTTACAATTATAAATCCAGGAACACATCCTAAGTTATGACTAATTGTTCTATTAGAGCCATTTCCCGTCCACGTTTGAATGTCGAAAAATCCTGGCTGCTTCCGAAATGTCCAAGAAACGATTTTGGAGTTGCTATAATTGACATCGTTGTCAGTTCCGACAGTGAATCCATTGCTGTTGAAAGAAGTAAGATGCTGCGTTCTAGATGATTCAGCGTTGCTACTGTTTGTGGACAGCATTTTATTAGCGCCGCGTTCTGTGTCAGCAATTTGATGCCAATAAGCAACTTCCCTGTCTTTTATCCAAACCATCCCTCCTTCGCCATCAAGATCAATATTGTTGACGATATTTTGAGACGATCCGCTACCGTTGTATGCCGTCGTAGTGAAGACATCATCTACATAAACTTTATCGCCAGCACCGCCAGAGGCGGCTTGTAATAACTTATTTGGTGCGCTCATATTTAGCCCATCGCTTGACCGGCAGTGAAGCCGTAGTAATTAGTCCCGCCGTCATAAGTAACAAAAACAAACACATCAACACCGCCAGAGGTTGCTGTAAGTGTTGGCGCTGTAGCTGCTGCCCAATCAACACTGCCAGGCCAAGTAATTGTTCGAGCCGAAGAGTCTTGGACAACCTTCAACGTGAATGCGCTGACCTTGCCTGATGCGGCAGGGTTAGAGAATGTGTAGGTCACGTTTTCTGTCAGAGTGTGAGTGAAGTTATCACCATCGCGCAGATTGATCGTGGCTGCATTTGAACTTGAGGTGATTGCGGTAGACTCTTCAATCTTGCCGTTATCAAAAGTGACAACACCATTCGCATCTGCTGTGACTGCTTTACTGGCCTCTGTAGTTCCTAGGGTGCTTACATCGACGTAGTTCAATTCAGTTGTGGAAGCCGAGCAGCCATCGAGCAGGTTGAGTTCTGTTGCCGAGCTCGTGATAGAAGTTCCAGCGATCTGCAAAGTAGTTGCATTTACTTCACCGCTTGAGCCATACACAACAGTCTTGCTGTTGACTATAGTACCCGCGCTTGACCCGTCATTTAGGTTGAGTTCAGCTGCCGAACTGGTGATCCCAAGATCGCTAAGTGTCGTTGCGGCGATGGTGGTGAACGCAAGTTTACCGGCACCGTCTGAAAGGCTCAGAACCTGGCCGCTACTTCCCAGGGCGTTTGGCAACTCAAGAGAATAAGTAGCACCAGCAGAATGCGGAGCACCCTTGATAGTTATGCCGTGTGAGTTCGATTCACAATTGAAACGGATCGCGCCGGCGTTTGTGTTACCGTACAACTCAACATAACCCGTGCCGTTGGCAAAAAGCTGGATATTACCGTTGGTGTTGGTAGAAGTTATCTGCTGTCCATCTACGGTGATGTTATCTACAGCGACAGAGGTAAACGCGCCAGTGTTGGGTGTGGCTGCACCAATCGGGGCGTTGTCGATTGAACCGCTATTTATATCGATTCCCACTATAGGAGTGCCACCGCCCAGCAGAGAATCCAGAGAGTCGAGATCTTGGTTTATATAGCCCCCCCATACGCCAGAATCGCCGCTGACAGTAGGTTTGAGGAGCGAATAGTTTGTCGTGTTAGTAGCCATTTCAGAGCCCTATATCTGTCCAGGTTGTTGTCGGTGGAGTGATGTCTGCCCAGGTTGGTGAGGTCACCGCTGGAACGTCATTCCATTTCAGTTCAGCACCCATAGTCGCAGTTGCTGTACAGGTCAAAGTTTGTAAGTTGATCAGTGGTGTGTATGCCGCATCGCATACAACAGTAGCCGTTGCAGTGACTGAGGCAGCACCAGCGATCTTTGGTTGAGTTACTAATTGAGTCGTGGCGGTTGCAGTAACGCTTGCCGCTGCATCCTTGACGCCTCGCACATTGTCGATCTGCGCGCTTGCTGTTGCTGTCACGGAAGCAGCTGCTTCCTTGACGATCTCCGCGGAGCTGGTTGCGGTAGCAGTCGCTGTTAGATTAGCGGCACCGCCAATGGCGAACCCTGCAGCACAGGTCGCTGTGGCAGACGCGGTAAGATTCGCCGCGCCATCAATCCGAGGGTTTTCAACACCGTATTGGCCGACCCCGTAGGTAAAGCTGCCGTAGCCATCCAGGACAGGTGAGTATGTGCCGGTGCCATAGACACCTGAACCGTATGCGCTCATGCCAAAGTGATGTCTAAGTCACCGCTTGGTACGCGAAAGATGTCACCAGTGGTTATGCTTTTACTTGCAGTAAGCGCGCCGTGATAAAGAAGGTTCCCGCTAGAGGACGCATCCAAAACCCCGAAGTGAGTAATGGTCCCCCAAGAATTTCCAGCAGTTGGGAATTCAATAGCGGATGAATTGCTCGCCACCGCGTTAGTTCTAGAAAATGCCACACTCTGCCTGGCGTAGTTTGTGCCAGAACATTCTGTGCCGCTCCCGGCGTCTGTTGGGTCTGAGGTAAAGAGAGCCAAATAAACCGTTGAGGGTGATGTGTAACTTGTGTTGCGAAGGGTCGCATCAAGGACCGCGCCCTCTAAATAATCGGAAAATGCTGCCATCAGAAGCTCCTATGCCGCATGCGGGGAGTAGTTCCTCCGTAGCGCGCTCTTTCGTTTTCTTGCGTAAGTGAATTGAATTGATCCCGATAAAGTGTCTGCCAAAGCACCACTCGATCGTCATCTTTGAGATAAGGTGTGGCGTGGACCAACGCGCCGTAGACGTAGATCAGGGGCTCCTTGGTTAAGAGCCAGTTGGTCGAGCTGTCACCAGAGAAGTCAGGTATCTTTTCGTAGTAAGCAAGCTCCATCGTGTAAGTGGTATCTGGTGTGGGGAATACCTGTAGCTGCTCACCAATCATAGTGAAATACTTTGGCTTACCCGCGGTGTTACCAAATCTCTCACGCTCTTGGTTCTGCTGCTCGCTTGAGATAGCCTCAAGGGACCGAACAGGATCCGTGTTCAAACGGATATCCCGGATCTCCAAGAAGTCCCCAGGCAAGGCACTGTATTCAGAATCCACAGATGCAGTAGCCCTCTGCACCATCTGTCTAACTCGTAGACTTTGATTGAGTTTCGAGTGTGCTCCTTCAATGAACGTTGGGATGACCGAAGTTAAATCGCTTCGGTTTAACCAATCCGCCACATTGGTTTTGAGCTCACCGTAGTTGGAAATCGTCACTAGATTCGACCTTGCCGGGTTCTAAACTTTTGAAAGTCAGGAGAGTTAAGGAGCTCCTTCATTTTCTTTTGATCTCGGGTGTAACCTTTCTGCAGCCACTCTGCATAGACAGACATCGGAATCGAGGCAACCTTGGTCATGCCGTCACCGTACCGTGTGTGCCGATCTGTTTCGTTTAGCTGCGCTTGGTTGTTCTTCAAGATTTCGCCAACGTCCTGGCGAGTCTCAACAGCATAGGTCTGGTCATGCTCATTGGCATGGAAGATCTGCGTGGTTTTTGTTTCTGGATCGTGATCGAGGATTTTTTTCATTTGCGAAACCGCCTTGTTTTCTTGGCTATCTTTTTCGGTTGTTTGGAAACCTGTTTGCCGGCCTTAGTGTCTTTGCGTTTCTTTCTAGTGGTCGCGGCATACTCTTGAGCCGACATGGCCTTGATTGCCTTCTCGGGAAGATAACGCTCCCCGGTCTCCGCGCTTGGCTTACCGGACTTCGTTCGCCATTTTTGTTTTGTCCAGTTCTTTAGAGACTTTTGTGATTTCTTGAGAGCCATCAGTTTTTATACCCGCCGCCCTTCGCTTTATATTGCTTCGCAAGCATTTGCGCTTTGCGTCCACTCCACTGACCAGGTTTACCGCCCTTTCCACCGGCCTTAATTTGTTCGAACAAACGCTTTCTCATACCGGGCTTCGTATAGTTGCCAGCTTCATTTACTCGAGACTTCGCTTTCTTTTTTGCTTTCTTCTTAACGGCCACTCTTTGCCCCTTTACACTTCCAACGCTTCCTTGATAACCGAAGCGGTGAGTTAGGATTCTTTGCAGCTTTTGGATTCTTCTTCATCTGACCTAATGATCGAGCACAGTAAGAATCGCCTTTCTTGGTTCCTGGGCGAACTCGAGGTCCACCGTCTTTTGCTTTACCCGCTTGCCCATAGCTGACCTTTTTGCCAGCTGCGGTAACTTTTACTTTGGCTTTGCCTTTTCGCGGTTTCATATTTAACCCATAAAAAAAGGGGACCGAAGTCCCCTTTCTCACTTACTCCGTGATTAACTATCATCACAATCGTAAATAGCACCGTGAGCTTTCTCATTCTTCATGATCAGAGTGTACTCTGCGAGCATGAGATATTTACTTGCGTCACCGGTCTTTGCCAGCTCTTGCGTTTGTATATCTCGAAGAATACCCATGCCGGCATATTCTGGATCGAGAACAAAAACGTTTCGAGTTGGACTAAAGCGATTTGGAACGATAGACACAGAACCAAAATCACTCACATAGACATCGGCCGCGCCCACGATAGTGGTCGGTGCAGCTGGTGCTTGGTAACGCTGTGCTGCAATACCGGCAAAGCCAGAAATGACTTGCTTGAGTGCGGCACCACACATTACCAGTGTAGGTGTACCACCGTTAGTCCATACATTTGAGATAACCGTCTTGAGAAGAGCTTCAGTAGCTGCTCTCTTGTTGGTTGCTTCAGTCTGTACGGTCGTTGGGATACCTGCAGTTAAAACAGGATTGGCTCCAGCGGTGCCAGATGACCCAGTGTTTGATACTGAGTTCGTTGCCAACCAGGCACTAAGCCCTCCGCAACGTCTGGCAGCTGAACTAGAACCGGCTGCGGGAATTACGTTAGCAGTAAGTACCGCTTCCATATCTCGCTTAAGCTCTTTGCCCTGCTTTGTTACTTGGTAAGCTATCTCGCTGTTCCTTCCTGCTAAGTCTTGGAATGCCAAGTTGTCAGCAATGATGAAAGTTTTGCGAGAAATTTGAGTTCTATTTCCAGGCCTGACAGTCGCAGTGACTGCAGTAAAGCTGGAAATATCATCACCATCGATGGCAGCATTTGCGGCGTTTGCAGATGCCAAAGCATCAGTTTGCCATTCCGTAAAAGTATTAGAAATACTTTCCGAAGAAATGTTGCTCATAAATGGCGTTTCTTCCGGTGCGAGCGAATATATTACGTCAGCAAGTGACTCACGTATTCCCTTGGCATCGAAGGAACTAAACGTATTTGAGACTTGGGACATTTGACCCTACCTCCTTCCAGATTGATTTAAGATCCCCGCTACTAATTCACGGGCATCACTCGATTTGCGTGTCTTCATAAAGGCCTCACGCTGAGACTTTAAGTTGTCACGCTTAGGAGCCGAGCCTGTTGATCCTGGTGAAAGGGTCTTACTTTTGGACTTCGCTTTTGTTTTCGCTACGGCGCTTTTACCCTGGTCATATAACCAGGCCTTTCGCATTATAGCGACCGAACCCCAATCGACGATGTTGTTGAGTTGACCCTGATCTAAAAAGCCATTGCTCAATGCCCATCTTTCAATCTCTTCTTTCTCCTTGGTTGCTCTATCAGAATCCTGCCACTCTGGCACTTTCTCTAAAAGCAGTTGACCTTGTTGGACGAGAAGATCTTGTCGCTGTTGTAGTGCGCGCTGCTGGTCTTCAGCGAGTAACCGCTGCTTTTCAGCGCGTACCTTCTCTAACTCTGCCTTATTTGCTGCACGGTTTTTGTCAAACTCGCGCATCAATATTTGCGTTTTGGCTGGGTCTTGCTTTGATAGCGCATCCCAATCAGGCTCGGCATTGAGTTTCTTTTCAATCTGCAAAAGAGAGCTCTCGAGTTCGGGCAAGAGTTGTGACATTCTCGACCTAGCAGCTTCTGATTCCTGAGTGATCGACTCTAAGAATTTCCGCTGTTCAGCAATCGCCTGTGTCTTTTGCGTATAGTCCTCACCCATGCTAGCGAGTTTGATTAATTCTTCCTCGGTAACTTCCTTATCTTGGCCTTTAACCTTGATCTTGAAAGTGCGAGTTTCTTTAATCTCTTCGTTGTAGTCTGGAGATTCGTCTTCCGATTCATACTCAGTTGAGTCTTCCTCGGGCTGAAGAGTTTCCTCTTCACTAGGGGGATTGTTTTCTTCAATTTGCTCCTGGGGAGATAGAAGATTCACAATTGCGTCACGGGCTTGAAGTGTTCCCATAGGAGTTTCAGTTGCCATGTTTTATCCACCTTTTTTCATTAAAAAAACTTTTCTGTCTGCATACGTTTTCAACTTTTGCTCGATTCGATCGTATGCCTGATGTTCGAAATACAGCTCCTCTCTGAGTTGTGATTCTCTGGGTTTACTTTGCATTGACCGGATTCTTACATCTTCGCGTAGTTCATCTAGGATACGTTGGAAGAACGAATCCTCTAAAATTCGTTTCGCGTGATCTCCGTCCTCGAAAGTGCTCATTGCATCATCTCTCTAGGGGCTCTCAGCTGCTCCATGAGCTCTTCTGTAGACAGTCTGATAGTCGGGTACTTCGCTTTGAGTTCAGCAGCTTGCATGGCTATATCAGCCTCTAACTTATCCTGTCTAAAGTCATCATCCCGGATCATCTGCTGACGCTTGAGCTCGAGCTCTGCTGCCTTCTTCTGCATATCCGCCTGGATGTTTTGTGCTTCAACCTGAGCCAATATTTCTTGCGGCGTAGGCTGTGGCGGCGGCGGCTCGGGTAGCTGGATCGGACCTTCGTTGATAAACGCTGAAGTATTTTTAAATCCAGCAAGATTTATCCGTGCAGAGATCGAGTTCCTGTATTGCTCGAGACTAACCAGCGGATTGTTGGGTCCAAACTTCTGAAGGATCTCTTCTTGCTTTTTAGTAATCGCAGCAAGAGATTCTGCTTTCTCTGCATCAGACTGCGCGCCTAGAGGTACATTGATAGACACATCCATGTTCGAATTCCAGGGACGCGGATCTATCGGAGTGGGAGCATCTCGGAGGCGAATGATGCGCTCGTAATCCTGATGCTGCACTATAAGTTTCAAAACACCGCTGAACAGTTCTTTCATGCCCGTTTCAGCAAACACCCGGGCAATCATTTCAATCTGTGCTTGGGCTCCTTTGATCGTTGCGTTAACTGCGACCGCCGTAGTCGACTGTAGATTCTCGGCGTCTAAACCCTGGCTGGCCGCAGAGATTCCCGTGCGACCCTCTTTCAAAGAGTCTAGGTACCCCAGCATCGGGAACGCTTCTCTTCCCACAAAAGGGAGGTTGAAGGGAGTCACCGCTCCCGGCTGGGATTGTCTGATAACTGCTCCGACCTCAGTGTTCAGAACATCATCAACATTCACCTGACCCTCTACCACCGCAACTCGGGGATGTATTGACATGGAAAGAGAGTCAAGCGAATTCCGTAAAACGTTTGATTTGATCTTTTGTAAGTCACCGACTAAATCGTAAATTGACTGACCGAAGAAAACGTGTGATTCAGGAGATGGGCAGAAAGTGGCAAACGGCGGCTTATCGAAGGGCTCGTTGTTTACAATCTCATAATCATCGCCCATGCAGCAGATCTTCCTGAGCTCTGCTACACCGTCATTGTCCCAATCGATTTTTATATAGGCTTCGACATACTCGACTAGTCGGGTGCTGTCGTCGGTTCTATAAGAGTAGTCAAGTTTATTTGTTCTCTCTCTTCGCTCGACGTTTGTCTGCAGCTCATCCGTACCAGAGGACTTGCCATAAACAAAATCAAAATCGTAACCCATTAGAACGAGTTCACTGACAGTAGCCATCTTTCGATGACCGGTAAGGATTGCGTCCTCGAGGGAAGTGGCCTCACGGTTAATTATAAATTCTTCACAAGGCAGTGATTTGACTCTGACCCGCCCTGTTTTTGATTTGTAATTGACTAATACATTGTACGTTGGGAAGTCACCCATCATGGTTGAGACAATACTTATCTCGAGTTCAGGATCCGATTGCAGAGAGATCAAGGCCTCTTCCGGTATACCTGTTAACGTATAGCCTTCCTGCTTTTGATTATCTTCCCAAAAGAATTTTAGGATACCGACTTTACGGACCAGGGCGTCTTGCCAACAAGACTGCAGCTCCATGAAAAGATTGTTGTCTTTTGTTAGAACGTGATTAACGTAATCGGTAGCCATCGAGGCATACGCCACATCCGCACCGGTGACCGGATTGAACTCCACAACTTTGTCTGTCGAGAAAAAAACTCGGAGCAAGGCTGGCATTATTTTCTGGACCGTATCCCGAACAGTCATATCAACGACTGAACTTCTACCATCCTCTTCATTGCCAAACGGCTCGCCCCGATAAAATTCCGTAGCAATTGCACGGTCAGGGGAAACCTCATCATCAATGTATTTCACAGCATCAGTAATCGAAGCGCGCACAACACCCTGGAGCTCGACCTGAGTCATGCCCCCATTCTCGATGTTCTGCTCCTCAATTATCTGATTGAGTAGATCTATTTCTTCTCTCATACGATCGACCTAATGCCGCGAGTAATTTTTGCTTGGTTGTATTTTCTTCCGAACATCGCTGTAGTGGGCTCGGACGCCAAAGTAAGGATTACCGCATCAGCCCTATCAGGTGACGGTAGTCCACGCTTTTTCATTTCTTGCTTGGATTCGACTTTGAGTTTGCCCGTGCTCGTAAAACTGTAGCGCGGTGCTACCAATTCAGAGAACAGGGATTCATCTTTGGGAAGTTTACAATCCCGGGCCTCGAGCCATTCTTTCATCCGAAACCAGAGCTCTGCTCTCAGATTGATATACTGGCTTCTCATCGAGGGGCTTTCGGCAACGTTGATGCCTCTTACCGGAAGACCGAGCTCCTTCAATCTATCCACTACACCGGAACCCAGACCGATCGAATCTACTAAGATCTCAATGGGCTGCTGCGATGGGGGTAGTTCGTTATATTTTTGATGAACCAACCCCGTTAACTGCATCAAGTCCTTACCCCGCCAGGACTCGATAAAATTAACAATGGTCCCCTGCCTTTCAGCGAGAACACTGGCATCGGTACCAAACCGTGCTACATCCAAGCCCCAGATCTTGGGAGTGAACTCGGACATCTCGACATCACGGACCTGGGCATCCTCAACCAGAGCCAGGGAGATGATGGTCTCGTCATCAGTTTTGGGGAACTCACCCAACACGCGCACGTTAAATGCCGAAGAATCCTCTCCATAGCGGATCGCCATCTCCTTTACAAACTCCTTCGAGACTCGAGGAGAATCCACGCAGGAAACGTGCATGGTGTGCCATTCGCTTTTTAATCTGTGGTGCGATTCGTAAAAAGTACCGGACGTTCTCACCGGGTTACCCAAAAGAATCGTACAGGCACTGGTGGCAGACATGGACCCAGCTGCAGCTTCAAAGACTGCCTCCGGTATACCACTGGCCTCATCCACAACTAAAAGGACGTTGGATGAATGGATACCGGCCATAGCCTCCGGGACTTCTGCTCTACTGGTGCGAACAGAGATGAACTTATCCTGGGGTGCGGCTACAAGAACAACCCGGTCGCTGGTTACCTCTAGAAGATTCTGAAGTGCATCAGGCAGTTTCTTAATCCAGGACTTAACTTCCGAGAACAGAGCGTCAAATAATTGACTGCTAGTCGGGGCGGTTAAAACAATCTTGCACGGGTGTTTAGTCAGGAAGTACCAAAGTATCGTCCAACTAGCCACGGTCGATTTGCCTGTGCCATGACCCGATCTCACGGAAATTTTTCTGGTCCCTTTAGCCACTTGCTCCATGAGCTCGGCTTGCCAGGGGTCCGGTTTGACCTTTAAAACCTTCTCAACAAACTTTACAGGGTCATCGCTGTACGTTTTTAGGAACGCTACAAAGACGTTCTTACTCACGGACAAACTCGCCCTCGGGGATACAGAGAGCGTCCAGGGCGTCCATATACAGCGCGTTCATATCGGTTACAGTGACATCAACCCGTTGCTTGTCGCCCCAACGATCAGGATTAAACCTCGAGGCTAAAAATTTACGAGCATCCAAAGATACTCGCGCAGATGCGGCGTCCATATCTCCGGTTTCTACATCATTCGCAATCTTCTCGATACGTTCAGCGTGATACTCCGCTCGCTGCTGACGGGCCTCCTCGTAGGCCTCAGTTAAGTGAGGATGGGCCTTGATATAGGAATTAATCTGATTGGTAGATAATTCAACATAGTCCGCTGCAGCACGGGTACTCTCTCCCGCGGCAACAATCTTGAAAAAATACTCCCAGGTTTGAGGGTCCGACAACTTTCTGGCGGTCTCTTTCAAACGCAGCTGCTTTTTAGAAGCCATGATAAAACGCCCAAATCCTTATGATTACATCGAGGTTTCTGGTGACTTTTTTTCCGCAGACACCTCGTCAATGGTTTCGCAGATGTCGGGGATCCCTCCGGTGCCTAGAATCAAATTACCAGCAGCCCGAGCGACACTCCGAGCTCCCTGGTAGATTTCACTGCAGTACAGTTCCTTGTTTTCAATCGCGGCCTCAGTAACGTGACAACCATTCAAAATTAACAAAAACAAAAGACTTGCTGCTCTCATGTGATTTCCTGTAGACGTTGGAGGTAAGTATTCATTGAATGATCTAGAATCCCGTCAAATAACTCGAAGTCCTGTTCAACGAACTCCTGATCAGGGTTCATGAAGCTATTGCCACATGAACTCAAATAAAATAAATCCTGCTTCTCAGCGGTAAATAGGAAGCGAGGCAGACGGGCAATCAGATCCGACCCACAGACACAACTGACCACCTTCCCGTCCGGGAACTTACGCCTGCCAGGCTTTAAATACACTCTAGGCTTGCCAAAGAAATAACCCTTAGCGTCAACACCAGGAAACTTTTCCTGAGCGTACAGGAGCGTGAGAGAGCCCTGGGCGGCCCCAAGAGAATGCCCGGTCACTATGAGAGGCTTTCCAGAGCTCTCAATATTTTTGAAAATTGTTCCCAATTTTTTTCGGATGGACATATGGGAGAAAGCAAACCCACCATGCACCCAATTACCCAAATACCGTACAGGGACCGCAAATCCATCAATCAGGAAGTCCCTGGGCTGGGCAGAGCCACGATGGATTATGTAATGACAGTCTTCCGTAGGCAGCCAGAACAAGGTTGTCGAGGTCCAGCGGTTCTCAATCTTCTGAGCTCCAGGGATCTCGTCGTAGGCTTGTTTTGAATACGCCGCGCATGCGGTGAGTTGCAGATTGTCCATAGGCAGTTTCGGGGGTTAT
>Ga0209348_1000663_pt1 | contig 17483 bp, 7 predicted proteins | sample ETNvirenome_2_30_FD_184065 | JGI IMG/M metagenome (GOLD analysis project Ga0209348, IMG submission 184065) | Marine viral communities from the Pacific Ocean - ETNP_2_30 (SPAdes) (version 2) | ecosystem: Environmental > Aquatic > Marine > Oceanic | place: Pacific Ocean | collected 2013-06-22
TATTGACGAATTTAAAAAGCTCCAAAATTCAACCGGGACCATTTCGGCCATGTCGTATCTAAAGCCATCAACGCCTTTGTCTAACCAAAAAAGTGCAATGTCTCTAAATTTGTACCAGCTATCTGGTAGCTCTTTATCTTGCCAAAACGCATAATGAGCACGGTAATCTTTGTCTTTGTAATCGTTTGGCAGCTGAGCAAAATCGTAGCTACCATCTGGCTTTACGCCATAATTTACTTTTACTGTTTCGTACCAATCGTTAATATCGGGTTTTGGTGCACGGGCACCGTTACCTGTCCATTTAGCAGGTGTTTCATCAAAAAAGCCATCCGCAAGTGGGTGATCCTTTCCACCTAACACGGTATAAGTTGTAGAAGTAGGCACTTGAAAGGACTGCCCAGGCACATAATAAAAGTTGTTATTTTTATCGTACGTTTTGCTGGTGTCGTCTTGCGCGCCGAAATCCTCTACGCCTTTAGGCTTTCCAAGTGATTTATAATTTCGGGCAACATGGTTAGGCACTATATCAATAATGACTTTCATACCGTGGCTATGTGTACGCTCAATAAGCTGGCTAAACTCCCCCATGCGGTTTGTTACATTAACGGCTAAATCGGGGTTAACATCGTAGTAATCTTTAATTGCGTACGGTGAACCTGCGCGGCCTTTTACTACATCGGGGTCATCTTGTGAAATACCGTAGTCGGTATAATCGCCCACTAACGCGTGGTGTAATACACCGGTATACCAAACGTGCGTGGTACCTAGCTCTTTAATGCCTTTGAGGGCTGCATCGTTAAAGTCGGCAAATTTACCTACGCCGTTTTGCTCTTTAGTGCCCCATGGCACATTGGCTGTTTCGGTATTACCAAACAAACGGGTAAATACTTGATATACAACCGGCTTGGTAAGCTCATTTTGCGTGTGGGCAGGTGCTTGCTGTTGTTCAGGTTTGTTATTTTCTGAACACCCTGTAGCAATAAGTGCACTACACAGTACTGCGGGTACATAAACTGATTTTTTCATTGTGTGTCTTTTTTGTCAGTATTGTTATTAACTTTATACTAAAGATTACTGCAGTAACCATACAGTTGCTGCATACGTATTCAGGTCACTATTGTGGCGTATTTATAACGAGTACCGTTGCGCTCATCGCTGGTAATTCAATGGTTTTGCCAAGCTTTTGTGTTTTTTGAGTAAATAAATTAAATGCTGTTGTGCTGTTAGGCATTACCTCTTGCATATACTCAATATTTTTTTGTAGCGTTTGTGTGTTTTTATTCATAAATACCAACACTGTTTGCTCATCGCTAATACGCGCATAACTATAAACCCCTTGTTGAGGCGTAAAATGTACAAGCTTTCCTTTATCTAATGCTGAGCTGTTTTTTCTAAAGTTAAGCAGCGTACTGATGGTGTTATGCATCTCTTTTTGCTGTTTTGTTAAGCCCTCTTTGGTAAAGGCATTACGAGTTTGCCCTTCAAACCCGCCGGGGAAGTCGATTCTAATATCACCATGGTCTTTACTTGGGGTGTTATCTAATAGTACTTCCGTACCGTAATACATTTGCGATATGCCACGTGTGGTTAAAAACAAGGTCATCGCCATTTTTGTTTTGGCTACATCTTGGCCAAGCTCAGTGTAAACACGGCTCATATCGTGATTATCGGCAAATACCATAATGTTATTTGTATCAGGGTATAAAAAGTCATTAGCTAACGATTCATATACTTTAACCCAACCCGTGTTCCAGCTTTCATCTTCATTTAGCGCTTGAATTACCGATTCTTGCAACGAAAAGTCCATCACGCTTGGTAAGCTTGATGTATAGCCATCTTGGTTATGCTTTCCACGTTGCCAGTAAGAGGCAATAGCAGGGTTAGACGTCCACTCTTCTCCAACAATATTAAAGTCTGGATACTCTTGCATTATGGCTTTTGTCCAATCACTCAAAAATGCTTTATCTGAATATGAGTAGGTATCAACACGTATGCCGCTTAAACCGGCGTACTCTATCCACCAAATCGCATTTTGAATTAAGTATTCACTTAACAGTGGTTGGCGCTGATTTAAATCAGGCATGGTTTCTACAAACCAGCCATCGTTAAACTGGCGCTTATCGTATTCACTGGCGTGTGGGTCTTGTATGGTTTGGCGCGCATGGCTGGTGGCATTTTTGCCTTTATTAAACTCACCATTGAAGTTAATCCAATCTTTAGTTGGCTTATCGTTAACCCAAGTATGCTCAGAGCCAAAATGGTTAAGGACCATATCCATTACCAGCCCTATACCCTGCTCTTTTGCTTTTACTGATAACGTTTTGTATAGCTGGTTTGAGCCCATTCGTGGGTCAACCTTATAAAAGTCTGTAATTGCATAACCATGATAAGAATAGTTAGGCATGTTGTTTTCAAGCACAGGCGTTAGCCATAGCTGTGTTACGCCTAAGTCGTTTAAATAGGGTAGCGCGTTTATAACGCCCTGAATATCACCACCGTGGCGCCCACCTTTTATACTCGGGTTTGCCGCTTCTAACATGCTTGGGACGGTATCGTTTTGTTTATCACCATTAGCAAAGCGATCAGGGTTAATTAAATAAAGCGTATCAGCTGATGTAAACCCTTTACGCTGAGCGCTGTTTTTATCTCGCTCAAGAAGTGGAAACTCAAAGTTATTGCTTGTTTCGCTGCTATTAAATTCAAGCGTTCCGGCTTTAGCGTCGTCGGTAATGGTAATATTTAAAAATACATAATTTGGATTGTCGGTACGGGTTACTTTATTTAACTTAACGCCGTTGTATTTAGCTAATTTAATTTGCTCGTTTGCAATGTTTTGCTCATGAACCATGATGGTGATCGTGTTTTTGTTCATGCCAACCCACCAATTAGCTGGCTCGACGTCAAGTGCGTAGCTAATGGTTGGTAAAGTACAGGCACTTACAAGTAAAAGTTTTTTTAAAAGTTGCATCATCAGGCCTTTTTAATTTTTGCTAAAAAATCTTTATGAGTGGGTAATTGATCTACCGTTGAGGTAATAAGCGTTTTTAGTGTTGAGAATAAATCGTTTAGTTGTTCACTACTGAGTGAGTCAACAATGCTGTTGTAATCTTCGGGGATAAGCCCTTGGCCAATAAACACCTGTTGCCAGGCAACTTCGGCAAATAATTCGTCGTTTTCGCGCACTACTTTGCCGGTTTGCTTAAATAATTTGAGCTTATGGGCCAATGAGTCAGGAATGTCCATTTGCTTACATTGTCGCCAAAATGGGGAGTCTTCTCGCGCTGTTAGTGTGTAATGCAATATTATAAAATCACGAATGTGCTCTATTTCTATCACGCTTTGCTTATTAAATTCAGTAACTAAAGCTTCGCTTATGCCATTGTGTGGAAACAGCTTTATTAAACGAGTTACGGCACTTTGTATTAAATGAATACTCGTAGACTCTAACGGCTCTAAAAAGCCACTGGCAAGGCCAACCGATACCACATTTTTATGCCATTGCTTTAACCGCCGCCCTGTTTTAAATTTAATTACCCGCGGCTCAGTCATTGGCTCAGCGGGTAAATTATCTATTAATAACTGCGTTGCCGCATCGTCAGTTAAATAACGACTACAATACACCAAGCCATTACCTATTCGGCTTTGCAGTGGTATTTGCCACTGCCAGCCTGCGCTGTGTGCAATTGAACGCGTATAAGGTTTTAGCTCGCTAGTACCTTGAGACTGCACCGCCACGGCACTATCACAGGGTAAATAATGAGACCAATCGACAAAACCGGTGTTAAGGGTTTGCTCTATGAGTAAGGCGCGCTGGCCTGTAGCGTCTATAAAAAAGTCGCCATTAATCTGCTGTGTGTTACCAAGGGTTAATGATTTTATATTCCCTGATAGAGGGCATTGTTCTACCTGCTCTATTTTGGCATCAATATGCTCAACACCGCGTGATGTTGCGAGGTTTTTTAAAAACTCAGCATATAACGTTGCATCAAAGTGATACGCATAACTCAAGCCAGGCAATTGTGTATTAGGTATGGTATTTAAAGGTGCAAATTTATGCTGTTTAGCCGCTTGGTAGTTAAGAGAAAAATCCCATAAGCTTTCTTCTGCACCGCTAATATGCCCTTTTACCCAAAAATTGTAAAAATCGCAAAAGGGGAAGTCTTTCCCAAATGAGCCAAAAGCATGCATGTAGCTATGAGAGGGGGTTTTCCAATTTTCGAACTCAATTCCTAATTTTATAGATGCATTTGTAGCGTTTATAAAATCTTGCTCGTTTATACCCAATGCGTTATTAAGCTGAATAATAGGCGGAATTGTTGCTTCACCCACGCCTATAGTGCCAATAGTACTTGACTCAATAAGGGTTATTTTAATTACTTTACCTAACACTTTATTAAGCAAGGCGGCTGTTATCCACCCTGCCGTGCCCCCGCCTGCGATTACGACGTGTTTTATTGGTTTCATATTATTGTCCACGTTTACAGTTTAAAGCTTTGTTAAGTTTGATAAAATTTAAATAAAGTAGCTATAAAAAAGCCCTTGTAAAACAAATTACAAGGGCTCCTACACACAACCTTTATTATAGCTTGTAGCTAAAGCCTAACAAGTAAGTACGACCGTAATCTTGGTAGTCACGAACTTGTAGCGCGTTATCGCCAGAAAGCGATGTAAACGGCTCTTCTGTTAAGTTTTGAACTTGGAACTGAATTGATAACCCTTCAAGGCTTTCAACACCGGCCTCACTAAAGTCGTAACCAGCTTGAATGTCCCAAATTGTTTCGCCTAGGATATCCACTTGCTCGGTGTTAAAACCTAAACCGTATACATCACCTTTAAAGGCACTACGTTTTCGCATGCTGGTACGCAGTTGAATACCATTCATTTCGTAGTAAACCGTTAAGCTTTGAATTTTGTCAGACAGGCCCGGTAGCTCGTACTCATTACCGTTTTGATCTTCAATGTCTGATTCAATACCGGTATGGCTTGCAATTAAACCAAAGCCTTCAAGTGACGGGTGGAAAATTTTAAATGGCAATGCGAGAGATAGCTCGTAACCGTATAGGTCGCCGCCACCGCCATTTACTTTACCACTACCAGTCCCTTCAGATGTAGCTGGGATTTCACCTGTTGAAGGGTCAGCAACGCCCGACATATCAATTTCGTATTTACCATCAAAAATCCACTGGGTTAAGTCTTTATAGAAAAATGCAGCAGAGAAGTAACCTTCATCACTAAAGTAGTTTTCGTACGTTAAATCGTAACCAGTTGCTTCTTTTGGCTCTAAATTAGGATTACCACCGGATACAGACCAGTAGTTACCATTTTCATCCTGTGTAGTATTGTAAGATGCGTCAATAGATGCATTCATTTCGTCTAAACGTGCACGAGAGATTGTTTTAGCCGCACCAAAGCGAACTGTTTGTTGCTCATCAATCGCAAGTGATAAGTTTAAGCTTGGTAATACGTGTGAGTAATCGTGGCTAATATTGGTAGGTGATGCCACCACAATATCATCAACAGTGTTAAATGCATTACCCTGCGATGACTGGTCGGTATGAACATAACGTACACCCACATTACCTGTAAGTGCTAAGCCGCTTACTTCGGCATTAATATTAGCCTGTGCAAATACTGAGGTAATTTCTTCTTTTACCGTCCACGATTTTGTTAAATGGCTCGTATTCGTTAAGCTTTCATCTAACAAGCTGTAGTAACCGTCATTTACTAACCCATTAACATCGTAAGCAATCATGTCACCCATGCCAATAAAGCCTAGATCAACGCTACCCATGCGATATTGCTCTGGCACAGCTAGCATGCCAGGATTATCAAGCGAAAAGCCAGATAACGTCATAAAGAAACCTTGCGAATCTTTTGTTTTTTCACGCTCTTTATAAGACATACCAAACTCAATTGAGCTGAAGTATTCGTTTTCTAATACTTTTGATGCAGCTAGCTTTAACGTAGACAGCTCATCTTCAATCGTTGGTGCATTTATGAATCCATCCTGTGCCTGATCTTTATAACCGGAAATGTCATTTCCATCAGCATCAATTAAACCATATTGATTATTTAAGGCCTTACTTGCGCCCCACGATAAAGGACCACCTAATTGAATAAGGCTGTAATCACTATAATCTAAGTCATGAGTAAACGTAGCACCTGTATTACTACCATTAAAGGTGTAACCTAAATTATCTGCAACACCACGTGAATCACCGCGCCCTGTACCTGAGTAACTTTCAAGGCTCCACACTTTACGATCTACATGCGAGTAACTTGCATCAAATTCAACTGACCATGAATCGTCAATATCGTATTTAGTATTAAAACCAAACGCGGTTAATTCTGCTTCACGCTCTTCGTAGTCATTACGAACAACAACTCGTTGACCTTCGGTAACGGCACTCGTAATAAAACCAGATTCCTGATCTATTACGAATGAGTCTTCGTCCCGTGCACCTTGCCCCCATGCAAATGGAATTTCGATACCACGTAAGATTTTTTCATCTGTAAAATCTACATATAATGCATCAAACGTCATATTTAGTTTGTCAGTCGGTGCAGCTTCTAGTACGAGCATGGCTGAATCACGTTCAAGTGTCGATGAACGTACAAATGGTTTTGCACCACCTAAAATTGAATATGTTTGGCCACCTACTTCTCTTTCGGGGTAGCCCCAAGCGTTCCAACGTTTTTCTTGGTTTGGTGAGCTCATTGAAGTTAAGGCAAATGCAACACCTATGGTGTCATCAGCAAACTGATCGATGTATGAAATAGTACCGCGGTAACCATCGTCGTTACCGTCTGGGTTTAGTTTATCAAAGCTGGTTTGCTCGTATTGGCCATTAACTTGAAATACACGCTCGCCTTTACTTAAAGGACGCACGGTTTGCATGTTAATAACACCGGCAATACCTTCTGCTTCGATACTTGCGTTTGGTGTTTTATATACCGTAACGCCGCTCATAATTTCTGATGGGTAAAGGTCAAACTCTACGCCGCGGTTATCACCAATAGATACCTGTTCACGGCCGTTAAATGTAGTACCACTTTCGTTTTCACCAAAACCACGAATTGATACTCTGCTTGCGCGACCATCTAAACGCTGCGCTGTTAAACCAGGTAAGCGTGCAATAGACTCAGCAATTGATGAGTCAGGTAGTTTACCTATATCTTCTGCAGAGATAGATTCTACAACCTGTGTAGAAAAGCGTTTTGTGTTGATAGATTCAACAACACTGCCACGAAAGCCTTTTACTTCGATAACCTCAACGTCATCATTTTTAACTGTATCTTCTTGCGCTGCTACAGAGGTAAAGCTTGCTAAACCTGCAGTTGCTAATGCCAAAGTTAATATACTTGGTTTGAACATAGACATGATGTTTTTCCCGTTACCCATATTGTGATACCCGCTTCTTTATTTGAGTGATAGTCAAACAGGCGAGCTAATTTTGTTGTCAGCATCAATATTAACGCTCGAATTATTTTATTAACAACTTTATGCATACGTATTCAGTACTATGCAAAACGCTAAAAGTTAACAATGAGTTCACAAATAAAACTTTAACCTACTGTTTTAAAAAGTTTTATTTTGGTGCAACTTAGTGATTTATTATCATTATAAAAATACATCAATTATTTAACTGAAATCCCTTTGTCATCGTTTGTAAATAGCGTTAATTAAAGGTTTTTTATAAATTTACACGCATATCTTTTGTAAAGATTACCAGATTAAATTGGTCTGACCAAGGAGTGGAATCACCAAAGCTGTGCAGCCCTTTAAAAATAAGCACCAAAATAGTCAGTTGTTTTAGTTACACATAAATAAACATGATTGGTAAAAGTGCTGCAGCGGTTTTTATGCGTAACTTTCTGCTTAGCTAAAACCGCTTTTATGTAAGAAAATTAGCTGCATACGTATGCAGACTTTTTACAGAGCAGCACCCTTCACGTATGCTTTTTGAAAATTTAGTGATTGTTTCAATCAAACTAATAACAATATAAATACTGTGTGGAACGACGGAGAAAAGCATGGCCCAACAGCAGTGGTATAAAGGTGCGGTTATTTATCAGGTTTACCCGCGAAGCTTTCAAGACAGCAATAACGATGGTATTGGTGATCTTAAAGGGATAATTAATCGCATTGATTACATTAAAAGCTTAGGCGTTGACGCTATTTGGATTTCTCCTTTTTTCAAATCTCCAATGAAAGATTTTGGCTACGACATAAGTGACTATCGCGATATAGACCCCATATTTGGTGACTTAAACGACTTTGATGAGTTAATAGATCAAGCACATAAACGCGACATTAAAATTATTATTGACCAAGTGTTAAGCCATACATCAGACCAACATCAATGGTTTTTAGATAGCCGCGAAAACCAAAACAATGATAAAGCTGACTGGTACGTATGGGCAGATGCTAAAGAAGATGGCACAGCGCCTAATAACTGGTTATCTATTTTTGGTGGCGGTGCTTGGCAATGGGAGCCTCGTCGCGGTCAATACTATTTACATAACTTTTTAACCGAACAGCCTGATTTAAACTTTCATAACCCAGATGTAAGAAAAGCTGTTTTAGAAAATGTAGAGTTTTGGCTTAAAAAAGGTGTAGATGGTTTTAGATTAGACGCTATTAACTTTTGCTACCACGATGCACAATTACGTGACAATCCTGCAAAGCCTAAAGATAAACGCCAAGGCCGTGGCTTTAGTGAAGATAACCCATACGCGTTTCAGTACCATTATTATAATAACACCCAACCAGAAAACATTGAGTTTATGCAAGACATACGTGCACTACTTAATAAATACCCGGGTACTGTATCACTTGGTGAAATTTCATCGGAAGATTCATTGGCAACAATGGCAGAATATACCCAAGGCGGTGATAAGCTGCATATGGGCTATAGTTTTGAGCTACTCACTGATGATTATTCAAGTGAATACATAAGAGAAACCGTACAGACTCTAGAGCAACGCATGACTGAAGGTTGGCCGTGCTGGGCGTTTAGCAACCACGATGTAGAGCGTGTTGCGAGCCGCTGGAGCCAAAATGGTGAAATAAACCCAGCACAATGCAAAATGCTTACTGCTTTATTAGTTTCTTTGCGTGGTAGCGTATGTATGTACCAAGGTGAAGAGCTGGGGCTAGGTGAAGCCTCTGTAGCATTTGAAGACCTACAAGACCCATATGGCATTACCTTTTGGCCAAACTTTAAAGGTCGCGACGGCTGTAGAACGCCAATGCCATGGGAAGGTAACAACACACAAAACGCAGGATTTAGTGCTGCTAAACCGTGGTTACCGGTTGATAGCGCGCATACGCAGCAGGCTGTGTCTGTACAAGATAAAGATGCAAACTCTATACTTAATGCTTATCGTGAGTTTATGGCATGGCGTAAACAGCATACTGTGTTATTAGCAGGCGATATTAAGTTTATTGATACTGCTGAGCCTATCCTCGCTTTTTACAGAACGCTAAACGAGCAAACTATGTTATGTGTGTTTAACTTAGCTGATACCAATCAAACATTTGAGTTGACTAAAACAGTGACTGAGGCGCATGACTCACTATCTCATTGTAATGCTACTTTAGATGGTAATAAGCTAAACATGAATGGTTTTGACTGTTACTTTGCTTTTGTAAAATAAGAATGCCCTGACGTATGATGCTCAAAAGCCCGATTTTATCGGGCTTTTTTGTGCGCTCAAATAGTGGGGCTGCTATAGCCGGTATTAAGACGAAATACCGACCTCCAAACCACTAACTTAACATTTCTAATGTGATTGTGTTTTACTATTTAAATAATCAGTGAACGCAAATAATACGCCAGAGCTTACAAAGGTGACATGGATAATCACTTTCCAAAATAACTCATCACTTGAATGAATATTAGAATTAATAAATACCTTTAAAAGCTCAACCGCAGATATGGCAACAATAGCGCTAATAAGCTTCATTTTTAAGCCAGAGAAACCTACTTTCCCCATCCATGACGGCCTATCTTCGTGGCCCTCAATATTAAGCTTTGAAACAAAATTCTCATAACCACTAAAAATAATAATAAGTAATAAACCAGCCAGTAAAGCGGTATCAACGAGGGTAAGTATACCCACCAATAACTCTTGGTTTGTTGCACTAAAAGTGGCAATACCCATTAAATAAAGTTGCTTAAAAAACTTTATTAATAGCAATATAACAGCAAATAGTAGGCCTACAAAAAACGGGGCTAATAACCAGCGCCCTTTAAATATAAACGACTCTAAGCCTTGCTCTACTATGTGTATTTTACGAGGCGTACTGGTTGGTTTTGCTCGGTGTTCTGACATTAACTTATCTTTTTATAAAAAAGCGACCTTAGCTTATAATTTATTACAACACAATTACTTATATAATTATTTAAGCGTAATTTACTCATCTTGACGATAAAAATTTTTCGTTATCTTTTATTTTAATTTCGATTAAAAATCACTGCACCAACAGAGTTGTTCTGCATTGGGCACTATTTAAATACAGCTTTAAAATGTATTTAAATCGTAAAACCATTTATTTAGGAATCAACAAATGAATAAAGCATTGCTAGCATTAATAGTTGCACCACTTTTTGCTGTATCTGCAACGGTTGCAATCGCAGACGATGCACCAGTAGCTTCTGCACAAACAATTAAAGAATACACAGATATGTGTGTAAATTGGGCTAAAGATGATGATGTAAGTAACGACGATCTATTTGGCTATGTTCTTCAATGCGTTAATGATGAATTAGAGTCTGAAGGTTACAAAAAAGTATCTACTGTACAAATCTAAACAATAAAAAATATGCGGCTAATAAAGCCATTGCGACGCATATAATCATAAAAAAACCGGAATGACACAAGCTGTGCATTCCGGTTTTTGTTTATCTTAGGCTAAATAAATTTTAAGGTTTATTCAGCTTCTTTTTTTGCTTTAGGTTTAGCTGGCGATTTTTTTGCAGCCGCTTTCTTTTTAGGCGCTGCTTTTTTCTTCGCTTCTTCTACCCATTTACCCGCTTCATAGTGAGCAGTCCAGCCTGTGGCTTTTCCGTCAACTTCAGTCATCACGTATTGCGCTTTATTTTTACGGCTATAACGTACTACGGCTAAATTACCATCAGGATCTTTTTCTGGCGCATCAGCTAAGTAATAAAACTTAGGTGAAATACGCTCTCTAAAACGCTTTAGCTCAGCCACTTTAGGCGCGCGCGTCTCGCGTGATTTAGGGAAAGTGTTAGCCGCCAAGAAAATACCTGCAGCCCCATCACGTAAAACAAAATAAGCTTCTGACTTTTCACATTCAAGTTCAGGTATGTGTACAGGATCTTCTTTTGGTGGTGCAGCTTCGCCGTTTTTAAGTAACTTACGCGTATTTTTACACTCTTCGTTGTTACAGCCAAAATACTTACCAAAACGGCCCGATTTAAGCTCCATGTCTGAACCACATTTATCACATTCGATAATAGGCCCATCGTATCCTTTAATTTTAAAGGTACCTTGCTCAACGATATACCCTTCACATGCAGGGTTATTACCACAAACATGTAATTTACGGGTTTCGTCTATTAGGTAAGAGTCCATAGCCGTTTCACAGATTGGACAGCGCTTCATTTGCATTAATGTTTCAGTTTCAATGTCTTCAACATCTGCCGCAACCGCTTCATCCCCTGATACTAGGTTCATAGTGGTTGTACAACGCTCTTTAGGCGGTAAGTTATAACCTGTACACCCTAAAAACACCCCTGTAGATGCCGTGCGAATACCCATTTTTCTGCCACATGTAGGGCAGTCAATGTCGGTTTCGACCATTTGATTAAGGCGCATTCCGCCTTGCTCTGGCTCATCTTTGGCTATGTTTAATTGCGTAGAAAAATCAGCATAAAACTTATCAAGCACTTGGGTCCATACACGCTCGCCTTCGGCGATATCATCTAAACGACCTTCCATTTTTGCTGTAAAGTCAAAGTTCATTAAATCAGTGAAGTTTTCAACCAAACGGTCGGTTACTATTTCGCCCATTTTTTCAGCGAAGAAACGACGGTTTTCTACCCGTACATAACCACGGTCTTGGATTGTTGAAATAATTGATGCGTACGTAGATGGACGACCAATACCACGTTTTTCAAGCTCTTTTACTAAACTTGCTTCACTAAAGCGCGCTGGCGGTTTAGTAAAGTGCTGCTTAGGGTCAAGCTCAATTAAACTAAGTACTTCGCCTTCTTTTACTGCTGGCAGCGATTGATCTTCTTCATTCTTTTTACGTACCGCAGGTTGCACTTTTGTCCAACCATCAAAGCGAAGTACTCGCCCTTTTGCTTTTAGTTGAAACTCATCAGCGGCCACAGTAAGCGTTGTTAAGTCGTACTCTGCAGGTACCATTTGACAGGCAACAAACTGACGCCAAATTAATTCGTACAGTTTTTTGGCATCGGCATCAACACCTTCAACATGCCCAGAAAGTACAGTGACACTTGAAGGACGGATCGCTTCGTGCGCTTCTTGTGCATTGCCTTTAGAGCTGTAGCTAATTGGGTCTTTAGGTAAGTACTTTGCGCCAAACTCTTGGGTTACATAATCACGACACATTTCAACTGCATCTTTTGACAGATTAGTTGAATCGGTACGCATATAAGTAATGTAACCGCCTTCGTAGAGGCGCTGTGCAAGCATCATTGTTTTTTTAACGCCATAGCCTAAACGTGTACTGGCGGCTTGTTGCATGGTTGAAGTAATAAAAGGCGCACTTGGGCGGCTTTTGCTTGGTTTTTCTTCAACACTTATTACTTTATATTCGGCTGTCTCAAGGCTTTTAACTGCGGCTGTAGCCTGAGCCTCATTTACCGGCTTAAATGGCTTGTCTGCTTGTTTAGTGACTTCTAAGCGTAATTGTGACTCAGTATTTTTAACGTCGGCGTGTATATCCCAAAACTCTTCTGGAATAAACGCTTTAATTTCACGTTCGCGCTCTACTAATAAACGTACCGCAACCGATTGCACACGCCCAGCAGAAAGCCCGCGCGCTACTTTAGCCCATAATAATGGCGATACCATAAAGCCAACTACACGGTCTAAGAAGCGGCGTGTTTGTTGTGCATATACCATGTCGGTATTTAGTTCACCAGGTGTTTCAAACGCTTGTTGAATCGCATTTTTTGTAATTTCGTTAAATACAACGCGTTTATATTTTTCAGGCTCACCACCAATAATTTCTTGAAGGTGCCAAGCAATTGCTTCCCCTTCTCTATCCAAATCCGTTGCGAGATAAACTTGGTCTGCATTTTCGGCCAGCTTTTTTAACTCTTGAACTACTTTCTCTTTACCTGGCAAAATTTCGTAATGTGGCTCCCACCCTTTTTCAGGATCAATACCCATACGTGCAACTAAGTTAGTGTAATCTCGTTGCTGTTTATACGCTGCCTTTTCTTCAGGCTCCATTTTACGAACTTCAGCTGGCGTTTTAGTCGCCGGTACTTTAGCTTTGTTCGAACCTGAAGTAGGTAAATCACGCACATGTCCAATACTGGACTTTACGATGAAGTCTTTACCTAAGTATTTATTAATTGTTTTAGCCTTAGCAGGTGACTCTACAATTACTAGCGATTTGCCCATAGTTGCCTATTTCTAACCAAATATTTAAATGTGTTTTGCCGACATAAACGGCGCGAATATTTATAGGTATATCTACAAACACCTATTGTTACAAGCTTTTAATACAAACTTTTCAGTATTTACTGAATAAACAAACAATTTTTGTTGTTAAATTATACAAACCGGTGTTTTTAAAATAATTGCTGTGGAATATATAGAACACAAATAAAAAAGCCAACCTTAAGGTTGGCATTTTTTACATTCTACCGATTATAAATCGTCGGTTACGCTAACAGAAAGCGTACTTTCCAACCCTGAAGGCGCTTCGGCAGTAACGGTTAAAATACCACTAAACTGCTCATTTCCTCCATCTAAGTCTTCACGCGTAATACCAAATGATAAACCAACAGGCACAATACTTGTTGTATTAGGGTAAGTGTAATTATCACTACCTGTTAAAATACCATTGTCTGTGTCAATAGAGATGGTTGTTTCAGCAGGCATTGGGTTGTTATATATATCTGCTATAAATACCGTAAGCCCTAGGCTAGCAGTGCCTGATGCAGTTTGAGTTAAATCTATTGCATCAACCTGACACATTATTGCGCTAGTGGGATCGTTTTGCACACGGCGAACAAGTGGACTTGCAGGGTCGCTGTTTACACGTACCTCTGAAGCGGTTGCACCCGCGATAGCAGAACAATCATCCGCGTATGTAACTAGCCTAAAGTATGCAGTATCACCCGACATTACGATTTCTTGGTTTTGAAATACGTTAACCATTTGACGACTACAAATACCTGCGGCTTCGTCTTCTTCACGACACAGTAAGCCGTTGTATAGGCCATTTTCTGTGGTCCATGTACCATTGCCATCAAAATCAACAAATTCTTCAAACTCATCACCGGTTGAGTTATCGCGTGAACATGGGTCGGTTCCATCATTACAATCTTTACCGCCATAGGTGCCATCTTCATTGTTATCGATAAAGGCTTCCGGAATATCAAATAAATCATCAAAAAAGTCTTCACTGTCAAAGTAGCCGTTGCCATTTAAATCAGAGAACGTTTCTTCACCAATTGCATAAGCATGTACAGTGGCACGTCCACCTAACGGTAAATCTACCGTTAAGTCATTATTTAAAATTCCTAATGGGCATGGTAAGCCACCATCACACTTTTGCGTAATGGTATTTTCATACATAGAGTCAGTAAACGGGCGTGGGTTACTGCTGGTCCACGTTACGCTACACGTACCATTGGTTGTTGTACAACTTGGCTCTATTACGCCCCCTTCTGTGATAAAGCTAACAGCTGTTCCATCTGGCACAGGGTTGTTAAAGTGATCAGCTAGGCGAGCATTAACCGATACCGTATTACCATCAACATTTAACGCATGAGGGTTAAATATAGAACGCGATAGCGAAAAGCTATTTTGATCCGCAATGCCAGTACTAATTACAAGAATATCTGAAGGGGCGGTTACAATAACCGTGTCGCCATCTACGTCTTCTTCGCTAGATGCGATAACACGCACAGGCGTAGCAATTGAACCTGATTGAACTGAGGTAGTCACTTCACCGCTGGCATTAGTAATTGCACTGGCTGTGCCTAACGTTATACCACCGACTGCCGTTGACAGCTCAAAGTTAACCGTTCTTGAAGCTAAATCATTGCCATTTGAATCCACAAGTTTAAATGTTACTTCAGAGATTTCAGTTCTGTCAGCACCACCCGTACCTTTTAATGCAATTACTGGCTCAGTCACTTCTACAAATTGTAAAAAGCCAATATTGGCAGGTGATACATTTATAGTAGTACTAGCAGAAACCGTATCGCCACCGGTGATCACGGTAGCCGTAATTATATCCCCACCCACACAAGTAAGCGGACGGTATGTAGAGCGTGCAAAGCCGCCAATACTGGTTACTGTTTCATCTATAAGTGCTTGGCCAGAGCCAACACAACCAGATGAAAATTCAACAGTAAGTGGTGTGGTATATAGCTCACCGTCTTTTGAAATTTCAATTGAGATAAGTGCTGTTGCACCTGCAGCTAATAGTTCATCGTCTGCAACCGAGGTGCTAATATCAATTTCAACATCTACAGCAGCAATTTGAAATGCCTTAGTTATATCGCTATCGAGCACTGACACAGTAATTTCACCGGCGCCTACATCTTGACCTGGAACAATTGTTAGTAGCGCAACGCCATTTGAATCTGTTATAGCAGTACCTGTTGAAGGAGTAACAGATCCTATCGTTGTAGTTGCAGTAACTAATCTTTGTGCAAGTGGAGTTGTTGAGTTTTCGTTCGTCACCTCAATGTATAAAATACCTGTTGAGTCACCCGAAATACTAGTTACCTCATCACACAATGATGAGTTTCGTGAAGTTGAAAAATCAGATGGACAATTTTGTAAAATTTTAAAGTCTATATCTGCAGAGCTCTGATTTGGGTCAATCGCGTCACCACGTGTATAAAACCCTATTGTCGCTTGAGCAGCTTCATATACAGCAGTAACCGTACCGGCACCTTCCACTGTTCCAGGAGCAAGATTTAATGTTGCTAAGCCACTTTCATCTGTTAAGGCGGTACCAGCACTTGGCAATAAGTTACCTAATGTTGAGCTGAAACTCACAACAGCTCCTACTACAGCTTCATTGTTTGAGTCTAAAACCGTGGCTTGAACTAAAGCGTTGTCATTTGCACTAACTTCGCTTGTTTGAGTTAACGTTGTTGAGGAAATCAAACTTAAATTAAGAGTGTAAGTGTCATCATCACCTTGTTCAGGAGCATCACCAGCTGTTGTAAAAGTAAAAAATTCAGAAGTAAAAGAATTACTATCTTCATCATTGTAAGTAGCGGAGATTGAACTAGCTCCGGCTTCAGTACCGGCTAATAAATCAATTTTTGCTATACCTTCCTCATTGGTCATTGCAGTACCATTTGAAGGGTTAATAACGCCCAAACCAGATAAGTTAAACTCTATTAATTTATAAGCCCCTGGCTCACCATCAAGTAATAGTTGCGCTTGTGCTACAGCAGGATTTTGAAAATCAACACTTCTAGTTTCTATATTATCACTCGATAGTAAACTAACTGTAATTTCTGCTTGTTCAATAATAATAGATTCAAAATCAAATGCTTCTGAGCTGATTGTTTCACCATCGATTGTATATGAAACTATAACTTCTGATGCACCAGCTGTATCGCCAGCTAGTAATTCAATAGTAGCCACCCCTTCATCATTTGTTAAAACGCTTCCAGAGCTTGGGTTAAGAATACCTATATCGCTAGCTAATGAGAAATTAACACTTTGCGAGATTACAGCCACACCTTCGTTAAGCAATGTAGCTCTTAACTCTAAAGGTACCAAAGAAGTTGTAGAATTTGATTGAGTGTCGGTACCTTGAGTGTAACCTTGAAGGGTTAAACTATAATCTGATTGATTGTCTTCATCGCCCTGTGATTGAAATGCAAACGTTGCACTGTAGACAACATCGTTCTGTGTATATATAGCTGTTACTTCACCAGCACCTACTGTAGTACCCGCGCTTAGCTCTACAGTCGCTTGGCCATTTGCTTGAGTTAAAGCTGATGATTGAGTCAATGAACCGACTTCATCTGCAAGTGTAAATGTTATGCGCTCACCAGAAATAGGGGTTTCATCAGAATCTAGTAGTGTGGCAGTTATATTTAACGGCGAATCGCTTGATACAATATTAGATTCACTACCGTCTGTTTGAGAATACCCTGCTACACTTACTGAGAAAGGATTTTCAACATCACTGTCTGAATCCCCTGTTGAACTGTAGCTGAAGCTATCTGTATATGAGGTACTATCGATAGTAAAAGTTGCAGTAACTTCTC
>Ga0209348_1000664_pt1 | contig 17461 bp, 11 predicted proteins | sample ETNvirenome_2_30_FD_184065 | JGI IMG/M metagenome (GOLD analysis project Ga0209348, IMG submission 184065) | Marine viral communities from the Pacific Ocean - ETNP_2_30 (SPAdes) (version 2) | ecosystem: Environmental > Aquatic > Marine > Oceanic | place: Pacific Ocean | collected 2013-06-22
CTTTTCATAATTATATTGGTTCAGTAGTTAATTTACCTAAAAATTATAATTCTGGATCTTCAGATTTTCCTCAATATTCTACTTCGGGGTCAGCAATTTATAAATTTGAAGGTGGTCCTGGAGGTTCATTTAATAGGTTTAATAACTTAAATACTTCTCCTTCCGGTTCAAATGGAACGGGTCCTAATAATAGATTTAATTTAACTCAAAGTTGGAGTGAATCATTTGATCGTGGATCAATAGATAGATCTGTAATTAATTCTACTTTCTTTAATCAAAGTAGTTCACAATATATAAGTGCTTCTTTTAAAGGAATAAGAACTGGAATTATTCATAGTGACCAATCAGAATTTTATAATGGCGTATTTACAGGATCTCACATAGAAGTAACAGATCAAGATCTGAACCCAGATTGTGAAGCTTATTTAAATGTAGTGGACACTCCTGTAGTTTATAAACCTATATTTTATACTACTACTGCAAGAACTAATGTTTGGAGTTCTATAGATTTCCCAATTCCACCCTTTAAACTATATAATGATAATGCTTTAGCTACCGGTTCTAGTCAAGAAATTCCTGGTTTAGGAACCGTAAATTCCTATGTTATGACTAGAGGAACTAGTAATGTAGCTTTAAGATTAAATAATGTAGTAGAATTAGGAAGAACTTACAGATTTAGACTTTATGCTAAAAAAGCATCATCTCCCACTGCCACTGGAATTACCTTAGCTATTGCAGGTGCTGAATTTTTTAATTTTACTTTAACTGATGAATGGCAAGAATTTGTAATAGTTTCTTTTACTACTCAAACTCCAATTTCCACCTACCATTTTGTAGAAATAAAATTTGGGGCTGGTACATCTCAAAATGATAAAATGGAGATAGCAGGTCCCTATTTGGAAGAAGTTCCTTTTGGCAATCCTATAGTACCTACTTCTAGAGAGGAATTTTTAAACCAAGACAACTATCCTAGACCAGGATTTGCTTGGATTGCATCTGAACAAACTTATTATGATGGGACATACAACGGAGTATCCCAAGTTTATAATATAAAATTAAGTAGTTTAGATGTTAATGGTAGAGCAATAACTCCTTATTTAGATCAATTAGAAAAATTAAGATTTATTTTTAATGATTCGGCTATACCTTATGGAAATTTAGCTACAGAATATATAGTAAACCAAAGAATTATTTACTCAGAACATGCTTCTTTAGATATTTCTAAACTTAGTTCAGTGGGAGGAAATAATTTTCCACAAGAAGTAGAAGGTACTGTTTATTATCCTATTACTAGTTCTGCAAACGGTGGATCTGAAAATTTCTCCCTTGAAGCAAAAACTAGCTATACTACTGGTACTGGTGTAGGGGGCAATACTACAGAATCTGCAGATAATGTTCAACAAAATACTTTAACTAATCCTAATTCTTTACAACAAGAACAAAATATTTTTAATTGGAACGGTACAATAGATGACCCTTTAGGATTTTTTAATACGGGATCCCAAAATACAAATACAGATGATATTTTGGATCCTTCAAATAATTTCTATACTAACTCAGCCTATACTATACCTTATACTCCTAATATACCATTAGTTATTTCAGCTTCTATTTTATATTCTTCTTCTTTTAATACATCAGCAGCATCTGGAACTCAAGAAGATTCAGGCATCTATCATTCTGCTTCTGTCTATGAGGGAGTTGGTAAAACTAATCAAGATTTTTATATGGGAGAAGCCCCCACAGTAGCTTTAGTAGTAGGAAGATTTTTAGTTGATACTGATGAAGGTAAAGATACCGCAATTCTAGCTAATGGCACTACTACACCCACTGGAGTAGGGGGTGATGTAATTAATATATTTTCAGATGTATCTTCTCCTACTCAAGTAGTTTTTGCAAACAATGATGGAACTGTAAGTGAATTTACTACTACATTTTTTGGAAATAATGAGGGAACTACTACACCTGATTTAACAGTGGGAAAATTTTATAAATTTGCTAATGGCGGTAGTACTGATGGTACTGAAAATTATTTTGTTGCACAAGTTAACGCAGCTACATTTGATTTAGGGCCGGGAATTACTTTAATTTTTGAAAATCAAACATACAAAAGCCCAGGAGGAAGATTTATTACTTCTCTTATACCTGGAACAGCTACACAACCTTCAACTACTGCAGTAAATAATTTATTTAGACCCGCTCCTAGATTTGTTCAAGATTTAGGTACTATAGCCTTTAATGGTAATTTAGACGTAGTAAATCAAAATATACCTGGTAACTCTGGTTCAGGTACAGATATGACTGTAGTTGCAGGCCACCCTAAAATTAAAACTGCAGGTTTAGCTAAAATGGATTTTACTTTCCCATCTTTGAAATTTGCTGGTACAGTTCCTACATTAAATAGTGATAATAACTTTGTTAAATTATCAGGTAGTGAGGCACCGGGAGCAGGTAGTAATAATGATTTTACAGCTGGTTTTTCTGGACCGGAATTTCAATTTGATGATATAGCTGCATTTTACACTACTACAGCTGGAGGTAATGTAGGGCAAGAATATAATGGTGGAATAGGTGCAAGTGTTAATGAAATAAAGGATGCTCATAACTCCCTATTTTACTTTACTACTGATTTACATGTAAGTCGTGCTAATTATCTAATTTCATTAGAAATGGAGGCTTTAGAACCCCATAGAAATTTTAACATAAGATTTAAAGCAAACGTATGGAACGCTGTAAGTCAAGTTTTTAGGAATTCTTCTTTTACAATAAGTGACAAAATACATTCTACAGATGGAAAAATAATATTAAATGATTTCAGTTTTAATCCAAGCTTTTCTAGTGATGGTCTAAGTTTATCTAGTTTTAACAATGATTCTATAGTAATCTTTATAGAAGTACAAAATACTAGTAATTTAACTGAAACTATTTCTTATACTTTAAAACTTAGAAGTTTAAGGGCTTCCTTCCGCGTTGAAAATAGTGCTGATGTATTTTTGACTATTCCTACTACTGGTTCCTTTTTACTAGCATCTGGTTCTGGTGCTGATAATTTATTTCAAAATTCTTCATCAGCTGTAGCTAATACGGGACCAGATTTTTATAACTCTGCGCTTATATCAGCTTCTTTAAAAAGAACAGGGTCCCAAGGTGATTTTATAATTACTAGTTCTTTAGGTTTTTCAGGATCAGTTTACCCAGGAGGTACATTTGTATTTCCTTCCAGTTCAATTGTAAATATTGAACATGATTTAACTTATGATGCTGCAAATGCCGCTACATATAAAACAACTCAAAATCAAATAGGTGATTTATTTTATGTAGAATATTCTGCTAGTAATTTTGATGGTGGGGTAATAGGAGGTGTAACACAAACTAATCAATTAGTAGAATTTGAAAGTGATAGTGACTTATCAACTATAGCTATTACTCAATCTTATACAACAACAGGAGGAGGATTTAATGCCACTGGTAGTTTGATTGTAAGAAAAGGAAATACTGAAGCTTTAGATAATCAACCTACTACTTTACCTTTAGGAGACATAGTAGCTGAAATGCCCTTTATTTTAGTTACTCAATCAGCTGGTTCAGCTGCTGGTCCTTTTACTGCTGAGGTATCCAGTTCCTATACTGGAAGTTTTTTCCATAATGATATTTTTAGATTTTCTATTGGGGTAGATAAAGTTTCTAATGCCTCAGGTATTAATGTATTAAATTTAACCGCTAGTTTATTTCCTTCACAATCCAAATTTTCTCCTATATCAGCTCCTTTTGGTATAGATAATTTTAAAGCACCTACTAATACTTCTTTAGTAGTAGAAGATTTTTTTGATGGAGCTTTACCTTTTAATCTTGCTTTAGATTGTCAACCTCTTCTAAATAATTATATACTACAAAGATCTAATCCTTATTTATTTGATATAGATTACAATTTTCAAGAATCTACAATTTTTTATTCTAGTTCTTTAGCTCCAGTTAATTTTGAACAAATAATTAATAATAGTGCATTTAAAGCAGCAGTTCCAGAATCTAATTATACTCAAATAAGATCTATTAATCCCAGATATGATGGTTCAAGATCTACTAGTAAAACATTAAATGTGTATAATGAAGGTGATACAGGAACTTTTGGTAGATTACCTAATATTGAATTAAGAGATGCAGTTTTTGGATATTTTAATGATATAGATGATCCATATCCCATTATTAATAATTTAACTAGAGTTAATTTAAATTATCTTATAGATGAACAGGGTAATGCATTGCCTCCATCCCTAGATCAATCTAGCATTAACACATTTGAACAAGTTTTTCCTTTAGATACTAATGGTACTATAGCAGCTAAATCAGGTAAAAATCAATATAAGGAAATAGGTAGTAGTGCCCCTATAATACGTTCTATGGAATATCTTACTCCCATAATATATTCTCAAGTTTCAGGAGATAATTATTCTAATGTTTTACCTTTATCTGGTTCAGGATTTGTTTTCCGCTTTGATAATGATGATCCTAATGATCCGACATTTTTATACTTTAATGCCCTAGGTCCTAGTAGTATAGATACTAGCTCACCTCAACAAAGTGTAAGTTTTATTTTAAATCCTACATCTTCAGTAACACCTAATGGTACTACTAATAAGCCCTTTACAATGAATCCCTATCAAGAAGGTAATATGACAGCAGATAGGGGAGCTATATTTTATTCAGCTAGTGCAACAGCACCTTCTCACAGACCTACTGGTATTTCAACTGTCGGGATAAATAATGCATTAGGTGAAAATGGTCAAGAATTAGGATTTAAACCCGGAGTAGGCCTAACTTCCTCTGCTCAACAAATAGTAACTTTATCACATACTTTTGTTACTTCACATGTTAGTGAAACAAGAGGTACAAGAGATGAATTATCGTTTCAATTAAATTTATACACTGGTTCTGCTACACCTAGGGATCCTGCTACTGAAATAGATTTTACTACTGGAGTTTCTTTTAATCTAGAAGATATTAGATGTAAGGTCCATACTGATCAGGGTCAAGTATACGATATGGGTAGTGTTTTAAGTTATAGATGGCTTGCTATTAATAGTACAGGTAGAGCTACTATTTTAGAATCTTTAGGTTTTACATCTAATAGTAGTATATATACTTCTACTGCAAGAAAAATAGGTGAAAGTGGATTACGAGTAACTGTAGATTGGGAAATGTATGATACTTTATTTGATTTAGGTCTTATGAGACAAAAAAGACCTGCTGGGGGTAGTGGGGTTAAAGCATTAGAATGGACTATTAAAGCAAACACTGGAAATTATGCTATAAAAGTAGGTGATGTATTAAGATGGAAATTTAATGGAGCATTTAAAAGGGCTACTGGTAATCATACACAAGGTTTCTTTTTCCCTGATGGTTACAATGGTGTAATGACCAGTACTAACATTCAAGGTATAGGCACTTATGATTATTTATTAAGTACTCAAAATACAGCCTCAGCACCATTTTGGGTGTTCTCAGGTTCAACTGATGGTAATAATAGTATAGTAGATCCTACCTTTTTAGTAATGTCTTCTTCAAATCTTAATGAGGCTTACGGTACTAGTTTTAAACAAGCAGATTTAGAATATATACCTGGTAGATCAGATTATTTTCCTTTTGGTTTAGAACCTTCCACTACACAATTTGATAAAATTAATTATCCGTTAGAGTTAAAAGAGGGAGACGAAATTAGATTTAGTAATAACGAAAACTTTACTTATAAAATAAAACAGGTAATTCCACCTGAAGCTAATATCGATCCTGGTTCTATAGGAAATAGATTAAAAATTCAAGTAGATAGACCAGTTAATGTATCAATTAATAAAGATTTCTTCTTAGTAAGGAGACCTATAATTAATCCTAATTCTTTATATTTAAATACTCCTTTCCCATATCAATCATTAGCATCTGCTAGTATAAAAACGGAAATTAGACATTTTACTGGTTCTTTAGGATTATCTGGAAGTTTAGAAAATTTAGGAGGAAATACAGGTTCTGCTATATTAGAAGGGCCTTCGGGAATTATAAGTGGATCTTTTACTGGATCATTTAGTGATTTGGAAATAGCAAGTACCCCTGGTATATTATATCCTGATTTTCCAACTGAATATCTAATTCAAAGTGCTTCAGTTATTATAAATGATTTAATTACTAAAGGAATTATAGAGTCTTAACAATATACATATTTATAACATATAACAATATTTATATAAAAAAATAAAATGGGATACTTAAATAACGCAGTAATAACAGTAGATGCTATTCTAACTACTAAGGGAAGAGAGTTATTAGCTAGAAATGATGGTTCTTTTCAAATTACACAATTTGCATTAGGTGATGATGAAATAGATTATACTTTATATAACCCCAACCACCCTTCTGGTTCAGCCTATTATGGTGAAGCTATAGATAATATGCCTCTATTAGAAGCATTTCCTAGCGAGCTTCAAATTATGAAATATAAATTAACTACTTTACCTAGAGGTACAGCTAAATTACCAGTAATAGATTTAGGTTATAGTGCTATTACCCTTAAACAAGGAGCACAATTATCTATAACTCCCCAAACTCTTAATTATTTAGGTAATGAATCAACATTTGAAACTTCGGGTTATAGTGCTACTATAGGTGATGTAAGACTTTTAAGTACTTTTACTGGTCAGGGAATACAAACTGAAGCCGCTGCAGAAGCTAATCAAAATGCTACCCAAACTATAGGAACTAGTGTTTCTAAAACTATAATAGGAACACAATTTAACCTTACAGCTACAACTGTTAATACTTTATTTGGGGCTAATTCTCAATTAAGATCTACTTTAACTGTAACAGGATTGGATAGTGGTGCACGTTTAACTGTTCCTGTAACTATAACAAAACAATCATTAACATCATAAAAATATGGCTTTTAAAAGTTTAGAACCAGAAGATTTTGTAGTAAGTTCAGATTCGGTTACTTCAACAGTATGGAGTAATAATTCTCCATCTTTAAATACTTATTTTACATCATCTACACAAACTGAAGGATCTTCAGGTCCCTACTATTTAAGTATATTTCAAACAGGTTCAGCGGATACAACTGCTGCTGTACAATTTCAAATTGCTTATGGTAATAGAAATGGAGGAGGAGGAGTTGATTTTGATGCATCAGTACCATTTAAATCTCCTACATCTACTATTTATGGACAATATAGAACTTTGGTTTTAGAAGATGAAAATTCTAATTTTGTATTTGGTACATCATATACAGGTAGTGGTAATGAAAATGATTTTTATATATTAAGTGTAGAAAGAGCCAGATATAAACAGTCTTTATTACCTGGTACTTTAAATTTAGTTTTATCTAGTAGTAATGGAAACTATGCTAAAATCCATTTAACTGATAATTCTAATATGGTAACTTTACCTACTTATTATGGTACACAAAGAGCTTACCAGGTTATCTCAGGATCTAATGGAGTATCATTTGATGGTGGGACTGGATTTACAGCTGCATCAGGTTCTTATGGTTTATTTTTACCAGATATTTCTACTATTTTATTAAATGCTACTGCACTAAATGATAATTCTAATGGAGGTGGCGGAATTAATCTGGGCACAGTTACTACTGCTAATACTTTTGGAAATAATCCACGTAAGTTATTTAATCATATTTCAGCCTCTACTGGAGATACTAATGGTAATACTTTTGAATTAAATTCTCAAGAAACCCTAACATCAGATTTTGTATTTATTAGAGCTAGAAATAATGAATTTAATTATACAGAAAACCCATCGTTCATATCAGGTTCAACGGGGGAGGTAATTTATTCTTATTTTATAAATAATCCTCAAACTTTTCCTACAACAGTAGGGTTATATAATGATTCCAATGATTTATTAGCTGTAGCCAAATTATCTAAACCTATACAAAAAGATTTTACTAAAGAAGCTCTAATTAGAGTTAAACTAGATTTCTAAAATGAATGAGCGCTTACAAACAATTCAATACTCAGGATTTAATAGTTTCTCCTCTAGAAGTTAATAAGGGCTTTAGAATTTTAGGTAATGCCCTTACGGGCTCTGACATTGGTATAGATCGGTATTTAGGTAAAAATGGAACTTACTTCTCTTCAGGTAGTAATCTTACAGGCAAAATAACTGGACAAAAATTATCAGAAGTTTTAGTTTATGATTCTATAAAACATCTTTATTATTCTAATTTCATTTCAGGTAGTGGAGGATTTTCAGCTAATACTGCTACATCCAGTATACTTTTAGGAGCAAATCCAACGGGAGATACTAGTATTTTAGGTACTCCTTTTACTAATTATTATAATTATATACCTACTACTCTTTGGCCTAATAGAAAATTTACTACTCCTAGATTACCTTTAGCTACTAAAACCAATAGCCCTGAGTTACCTACACATGTAGGAGTAATTTCAATACCTTCTAAATTATTTGGAGATTATATACAACCTAATTCTTTTTTAATAGAAACTTTTATAAGTGGTTCTATTAAAGATGATGGCGAGGGAAGATTACTATGGAAACATGTAACAGAATTTGATAATCCATTTGAAATTACAGCAGGTAACATAATTTATGAACATGGAATTATTACATTATTTGATGATTTTACTATTCATACTGGTTCGCTTTATGGTTCTACATCTTATGGAACTGGAACATATGGAGGTGGTGGACCCATACCCCCTAGATTAGATAGTATAATACCATTTATTGATTCTGCTAATGTAACAATGTCTTTCTCCAGTTCATTTAAAATTTATGAAACTCAATATCAATGTACTATAAATGAAAATGAATTTAATTATAGTTTAAATCCTAGTATTATTAGTGGAAGTCAAATTGTTAAAAAATTTTCTGGAAGTGATATAATTAACGAAAACACAGCTTCTATAGGTAAACCCCAAGATTTTGTAACTAGTTCTTATTTTAGTCCATATATTACTACTGTAGGATTATATGATAAGGACTATCAATTATTAGCAGTAGGCAAATTAGCTCAACCCTTACAATCATCTCCCACAACTGATACTACTATCTTAGTAAATATGGATAGGTAGTTTATATTTATAATAAACCCTTTGATTTAGCTAACTATGACAATGAAACATTTTAATTATAAAAGTCAAATAGAAGAAGGAGAGGTAGTACATTCGTGGCATGTTTCTCAATCCGTAGATGCTTTTTCAGCAAGTGCTAATCAAGTACCCTATGATATTTCTATTTCCGGTTCATTAAAGGTTACAGGTTCTCAATTTATAAAACCTACTAGTATACCTACTCAAACTAAAGATTTTTTACTATCTTATGATACCACTACTGGTCAAATATTTAAGATGGGTACTAGTAGTATTATAGATGAAAGTGATGATGTAAATACGGTATATGAAACTGGATCATCTAATTTAAATATAGTACCATCTAAATTTGCAGATAATTTTGATAACCAAGGGGATAGATCTACCATTGCAGGAGGTTGTAGTAATCAAATAGGGTCCAATGGGGATTGTTCTTTTGTAGCTGCTGGTAAATTTAATACTGCTTCAGGATGTTTAGGATTTATAGGTGCCGGTGAAAAAAACCAAATTGAAGATGGTGAAATAGGATCTGGCATTATAGCTGGTGTATGTAATAAAGTAGATGGTGATTATAGTGTAATTGGAGCTGGGGTTAGAAATACATCATCTGGTTTGCGCAATTTTTTAGGGGGTGGTTTAAGTAACCAGATAGATGGTATTGATTCTTCAGTTTTAGGTGGTGGTCTATTTAACTGTATTACCAGTACTAGAACATTTATAGGAGCAGGTACAAGAAATACTGCTTCAGGAGATGATTCAGTAATAGTAGGGGGGAAAGATAATTTTATATATAGTGATGGAGATTGTTCAGTAATAGTAGGTGGTTGTCTTAATCAAGTAAAGGGTAATAATACTTTTATTGGAGGTGGTAATAATAATTCATCATCAGCTGATAATTCATTCATAGGAGGAGGTGTTAATAATACAATTACATCTTCAGTAAGAACCTCACAAAATTATTCCTTTATTGGAAGTGCAGTAAGTTCTTGTATAGATAATGGAACTAAATCTGTAATTATAGCAGGGGGATCTAATATAATATCTTCCAGTGGTGATTTTGATGTTTGTAATAATATTATAGGAACAGGAGATAATAATTATATAATTTCACGTTTTAGTAATATTTTAACGGGGAATTCTAATAAAATTTCTGGTAGTGGTTTAAATGGTGCTATTGGTTCATCTATAGTAAATGGAAGTGGAAACCATATTACTGGATCTACATATGCTTTTATGGGGTCTGGTTTTAAAAATCGTATGTCAGGTTCTAATCATGGAGCCATTTTAGTAGGTACCTGTAATACGGCATCTGGTGCTAGAGGCATTATAATAGGAGGATCTAATAATAGGATTGATAATTCTTCAGGTACAGGTCAAAATAACCTTATAGGTGCAGGGCAAAATAATGGAATATCAGGTAGTTTAAGTTCTGTAATTCAGGGTACGTGTAATCAAATTACTGGAAGTAGTAATTTTATAGGTTCTGGAAAAGAGAATCAAATTATAAATAATTGCCAATTTATAGGAGGAGGTCAATGTAATGTTATAGATGCAGGTAATTTATCTGTTATAGGAGGAGGTAGTAAAAATACAAGTTCAGCAGGATGTACTGTAATAGGTGGGGGTAGAAATAATGAAATTTGTACTGCTGGAAGTTTCGGTGGTATTTTAGGTGGAGATGCTAATGAAGTAAATCATGCTTGTTCTTTTGTAATAGGATCCGCTATTGTTACGCATGCTGCAGACACAACTCATACTAACCATTTAACAGTAAGTGGATCTGGAGGTTCTTCAGTAGTGATATTAAGAAATTTGCCTGCAAGTTCGGATGGTTCCGGTTTAGCTACAGGTCAGTTATATAATGATAGTGGTACATTAAAAATTAAAACATAATAATTAAAATTATGTGTCCTTTTAATAGTTTTTAGTTATATTTATCATTAACTTTAAAACAAATATATGAGTTGGACCTATAAAACACATAAAATAGGGGACATCACTCAATTTCCAGAAAATACATTTGGTTTCGTTTATATAGTTACTCATAAACCCTCTGGAAAATCTTACATAGGTAAGAAAGTCTTATTTCATAATAAAAAACAAAAAATAGGAAAGCGAGAATTAGAAAAACTAACTGGAGTAGTTGGTCGTCGTCCTTCGTATAAATTAGTAGTAAAAGAATCTGATTGGATAAATTATTATGGTTCCCAAAAAGATATAAAACAATTGTTACTAGAGGGCAAAAAAGATGAATTTGAAAGAGTCATTTTAAAAATGTGTCCTGATAAAAAGTCTTTAACTTATTTTGAAATAAAGTACCAAATGATATATCAGGTTTTAGAAAAACCAGATGAATTTTTCAACGATAATATTTTAGGTAAATTTTTTACTAAAGATTTAGCTAATATAGAATTTGAAGACTTCGTGTCTAATAAAATATAATTTAGTATATTACCATAGATGGTAAATCAATTATTAGTTACATTAGTAAACTCTGTACTGGGTTCGGGAAAGGCAACTGCCCGAAATAATTATGCCTATCACTGTCCTTTTTGCCACCACCATAAACCTAAATTAGAGGTTAATTTAACTGAAAATAGGGAAGGAAAAAATCCTTGGCATTGTTGGGCCTGTAATGTTAGAGGTACTACTATATATAATTTATTTAAACAATTAAAGGTTAATTCCAGTAAGTTTAGTGAATTATCTTCCCTAGTTAAAACTTCCAAATCTATAAAAGAAACTAAAACTAAAAATAGTATTGCATTACCTAATGAATTTATTAGTTTATATAACGGTAATTCAAGCGATATTATAGCTAGGCATGCACTAGCATATTTAAAAAATAGGCAATGGAGTAAATACGATATACTTAAGTATAATGTAGGTTATTGTAAAGAAGGATTATATAAAAATATGATTATTATCCCTACTTATGATGCAGAGGGTAGATTAAATTATTTTACAGCTAGATCATTTGAAAAGGATCCATATGTAAAGTATCGTAATCCTTCTGTTAGTAGAGATATTATACCTAATGAACATTTAATTAATTGGAATTTACCTATAATTTTATGTGAGGGATTATTTGATGCTATAGCTATAAAAAGAAATGCTATCCCATTATTAGGAAAAAATATACAAAGTAGCTTAATGAAAAAAATAGTTACTTCTGTAGTAGATAAAATTTATATTGCATTAGATAGGGATGCAATTAAACAAGCTTTAAAATTCTGCGAAAAATTAATGGCGGAAGGCAAAGAAGTCTATCTTGTAAATATGCAAGATAAGGACCCAAGTGAAATGGGTTTTGAAAATTTCACTAGACTTATACAAAAAACAGTTCCACTTACCTATTATAATTTAATGGAACAAAAACTAGCTGTATGATAAAAAAAACATACAAAAGAATCATTGATATATCAGATGATCATAAACAAATAACTTTACCAGATTCCAGATATTATAGAAGACATGGTGAATACTACCCCTCAGTTACTTATGTTTTAAATTCTTACCCTAAGGGTAGATACTTTGAGGACTGGCTTAAAAAAGTAGGTTATAGCGCTGATTGGATAGTTAAAAAAGCTGCGGAAGAAGGTACTGCTACTCATTTATTGATAGAAAAATATTTAGAAGGTAAAGAATTAAGTTATCTTAACGAACATGGTTATCCTAAAATGGAACCTTTAGTATGGCAAATGTTTTTAAGATTTGTAGATTTTTGGGAAACCCATAAACCCACTCTTATAGAAACAGAAGTGCATTTATTTTCAGATGAATTAAAAGTAGCAGGTACTTGTGATTTAGTTTGTGAGATAGATGATAAGTTATGGGTAATAGATTTTAAAACTTCTAATCATTTACAAACCACTTATGATTTACAAGCAGCTGTTTATTCTCAAATGTATAAAGAATGTTTTGGTAAAGAAGCAGATCATGTGGGTATATTATGGTTAAAATCCAGATCCAGAGGAATAGATAAAACCGGTAAAAAAATAAAAGGTAAAAATTGGGAAATATCTACTTCTTCCCGATCTCAGGAAGAAAACCTAGAAATATTTAAATCTGTCAAAAATTTATTTGATTTAGAAAATCCTAAACATAAACCTTCTACTACTTCTTTTCCAACTACTATAAAGAGAACCGTGTAAAAATTTGGCTACCCGGGATGTCCTTCGTATATTTACCCTGTTGATAATTAAGTCAACATGTTAAATAAAGGTTATGTTAAGTGTTAAAGAAAGTATAGAAAAAGGAAATGTTAAGTTTACTGTAAAAGGAATTACTCATTACCGAAGAGGTGGTAAAAATAATGAGTGGGGTGATTTTCCAAAAATATTTAGAGTTAGTGATACAGCAGATTCTATTTTTGAAGATGATTATTTATTGGGTAAAGGAATGAATATTAATAAAATGGGTCCTACTTGTATTACATTATATGATTTTAATATGTTAGGTAAAAAAACAACAGGTAAGATTAATTATAAAGATATTACAATTTTAAAATAATGGTTATGAAAAAAATAGTATATTTACACGGTTTAGAAAGTAAATCAGGAGGTCCAAAAGTATCTTTCTTAGCAGAAAAAGGTACAGTTTATGCACCTAAAATAGATTATAAAACATTAGATTTAAATGAATTTATCCTTTCCTTAGGTATGCCAGACTTAATTATTGGTTCTAGTATGGGAGGTTATGTTGCTGACATTATTGGTTCTCAATTAGGAGTAGATGTTTTATTATTTAACCCTGCTTTACATAGTAGAAGTATTGATACTAATTATGGGGTTAATTATGGTACTGAAACTTATAAACGTACAATTGTTTTAGGTACTAAAGATAATATTATAGATCCTGAAGAAACTAAAATGTTATGGCCTGTAGGATATAATAAGGCTAAATTTGAAGAAATAGAAGGTATGGGTCATAGAACACCACTTGATGTGTTTATTAATATGTATAATAAACATGCTTAATTATGATCAAGTTAATAGATCTGTTAAATGAAATAGATATTCCTAAAAATACTTGGAAACCTTTTTCAGGTAATGATATAAAGAATATTGAAATAGATATTCTATCCCTTATTCAAAACGCTTATGGACCAATAGGAGGTCATCCTAACTATAAATCTGTAAGTGATTTAGCTGGTTCGGATTATGAAGTAATAGATTTAGATGATGATCCACAAATAGATGCAGTAACAGTAACTAAAGATAGATCTGGAGGAAAAAAACATGTTGGCTTAGGACATGATGGATCTAGTCCAGGTAAAAGAGCGGCTATAGGTCACACTATAAATCAATTAGGTAAATCTGGAAATTATATTGAGGCCTCAGGTGCTGTAGAAAATATTTTACGTAAAGCAAATGTTACACAAGTTACGGATGAAGAAACTATTCGTAAAGCACTTAAAGGTAAAGAAATAAAAGTATATGATGATGGTTCATATGATAGAGTTTTAGGTGGTAAAAAATATAGAAAAGCAATGTTTGGAAAACCTACTGTATGATAAGTTTATTACAATTATTAAAGGAAGTACAAGGTAATCCTAAAGCTATTATTTTAGCAGGAGCACCTGGAGCGGGTAAAGGGTTTATTTTACGTGGTTTAGATTTAGGTGGTTTAAAAGTGATGAACGTAGATGATAAATACATTGCTAATTTAAAACAAGCTAATGTATCATTAGATTTAAAACGATCTACACCTGAAGAAAGAAGTGAGGCAGCAAAAGCAATGGCAGATGCAGTTAAAGATTTTAAAATAGATGTTAAGGATACCATTGAAGCCAAACAATCTTTTATTTTAGATGGTACTGCGGCATCATTTAATAAAACAGCTGAATTAAAATCTGAATTAGAAGAAGCAGGATATGATGTGTTTATGCTTTATGTTTATACAGATCTAGAACGTTCACTAAAACAAAACCAGGATAGATTTGAAAAATCTGGTGGTGAAGATAGAAGTTTGGCTCCAGCAATTGTAATGCGTACTTGGACTAGTGTAACTAAAAATTATGAACCTTATAAAAATTTATTTGGTGGTTACGCAAGTGGAAATTTTGCTTTAGTATCTAATACTTTAGAAGGGGATAAATTAAAAAACCTAGAAGATATAATAGATAAGTACTTAACTCCTTTTAAACCTACTGGTACAAAACCAAAAACTCCCGCTCAACAGAAAAAATCTGATGAAAGGAAAGCTAAAGAAGCTGAAATTATTAAATCTTTATTAGATGATAAATTTATAGAAGAGATAACTAGTGATAGTTTATCTAAAGAGGAAGCACAATCTAAAATTAAACAATTTTTAAGTTCATGAATCTAGTTCAAGAATTAATTAAGGGACTATTACCTGAACAAGAAGGTAAAAAAACAGTAGCCGTATATGGAGGGGGCTTTAAACCCCCTACTAAGGGTCATTTTGCAGTAGTTAAAAAAGCAATAGAAGATAATCCTGATATAGATGAATTTATTATTAATATAGGTGGGAAAGAAAGGGATGGTGTTACACCTGAAGAAGCAATTCAAATTTGGGATATTTATAAACAATATCTCCCTATATCTGCTAACATTAATATTCAATATAGTAGTACTCCCCCTATCAAAGCAACTTATGATTACGCTAAAAACCACCCTGAAGAAGAAGTTTTATTTATTATAGGTGCTAGAGAGGGAAATGAAGATGATTTTAGGGATATAGCTAGCAGAACTACTTCTTTAGATAATTATCCTAATTTAAATTTGCGTACTATAGTAACTAGGGGTGGTGTATCAGGTACAGCAGCTAGAAATGCAGGTAAAATAAGTAAAGAAAAAATAAGACCATTTTTACCAGACGAATTAAAGGATCAAGAAGTGGAAGAAATATACCAAATGGTATCTGATAAAGTAACAGAGGGTAGAAAAAAGAAACCAGATCCCAAAAAGGGTACTGGTAAAAAACCTAAAGGTTCAGCGCGTAGATTATACACTGATGAAGACCCTACTGATACTGTAAAAGTTAAATTTAGTACTAGACAGGATATAGTAAATACCTTAAATAAAAAATCATTTAAAGCTAAATCCCATGCTAGACAATCTCAAATTATTAATTTGATACATCAAAGAGTAAGAGCTGCCTTAGCTAGAACTAAGGATCCCAAGAAAAAGGCCAAATTAAAATCTGGATTTGAATATATAAAAAAGCGTAAGGAAGCCTCTAAGAAAAAAACCCAACGATTAAAAAAACAAAAATTAAAAGAAAAAAAAGGGTTTGGTAAATCAGCAGGGTATAGATATCGTGCTATTTATAAAAAAGGAGATAAGTTTTATTATATGCAGGATAATCCTTTTTCACCCGGTATAAGACAAGAATTTGGTCCCTTTAAAACTAGAGCTGCTGCTAAAAGAAAAATGCAATCTTTCCCTCCTGGAACCAGTTATAGAGATATAAAAGAAATAGGTATTGATTTATCTAATTATAGTGGACAAGTGCTTCCTGGTGATGTTTTAAGAGCACCTAAAGGTTTTCCTTTAGGGGGCAAAAAATTAGAAAAATCCAAACAATTAAAAGTTTTAAAAAATAGTAGAGAAGGAGTTAATAGATATAAACTATCATTAGAAGATTCAGATGGTAAAAAATATACTGTAAGAAATTTTCAAATGGATGGCGAGTATAAAGGTAAAAAGTTACCTAAGTGGGGTATGGTTAGAAGAGCTAAGAAAAATCTTAATGAACAAATAGATTCTTCTAAATTTGATTTTAATCCCTATATTGCATCCTTAACTAAATATTTTATGGATAATAAGATGTCTTTAGAACCCCTCCCTAAAATACAAATGATCCATGATGATGTTGAAAATGGAGAAGATATTTTTGGTAAAACTGCTTATTTTGTACCTTTTACTAATGAAATAGTTTTATTTACTTATGGGAGGCATCCTAAGGATATTTTAAGATCTTATGCTCATGAATTAGTACACGTACATCAAAATAATCAAGGACGACTTGCAAATTATGGTACTACAGATATTAATCAGGATGATCATCTAACTCAAATAGAAAGGGAAGCCTATGAAACGGGAAATATTTTATTTAGAAGCTGGACTGATTCAATAACGGGTAGTAAATTAGAGGAATCAATTAAATCTTTAATAACTGAAAAAAAGAAACCATATAAACATAAATCAGGATTTAATCCTAAATTAGGTAGGGATCCATTTGGTTTAAATGCCTATGCCAGAGAATTAGCTATGGGTTTAGAAGAACAGGTAAGTGAATTTAAAATTTATTTAGATATGGATGGCGTTATTGCTGACTTTGATAAAAGATTTAAAGATATATCTGGTATGGATCCTCGTGAATTT
>Ga0209348_1000665_pt1 | contig 17422 bp, 23 predicted proteins | sample ETNvirenome_2_30_FD_184065 | JGI IMG/M metagenome (GOLD analysis project Ga0209348, IMG submission 184065) | Marine viral communities from the Pacific Ocean - ETNP_2_30 (SPAdes) (version 2) | ecosystem: Environmental > Aquatic > Marine > Oceanic | place: Pacific Ocean | collected 2013-06-22
CTATCGAATAACCTATGAGGAGGTTAGTGATGATACAAGACCTTTACAAACAAAAAAGGTCCTTGGAGTTGAAGTGGGAACAGGAGCATCTATCTAATGGTAGATACACTCTTGAAATGGTCAGAATTGATGACAAAGTCAAAGAAGTCATCACAAAGATCAAGCTGGAAGAAGCAGCTATTGCTCACAGGCAGAATACTATTGAAGGTGCCGCTCCACAAGTTTCTGTAGCTACTTAATCAAAAGCTACATCGCTGAAATGCATAAATACCGTAGGCTCTCTTGCGCTCTACTCAAATCTAGTATATAAAAAACACACTAAGATAATAATAGTACATAAATTGGTTATCTTTTTCTTAGTAAGATAACTGGCGCTAGGAGGCGCTGATTATATGACAACACATTTTAAAAATGGAGTAACTAACGTAGTAGGAAAAGATGGAGGTTCTTCTGTATTTAGTGGAATCAAACAACCTCTTATTACAGGTGGATACGAACAAGAACAAGCGTATCAAAACGACTGGCAAATCTATAACGCAAGTGATTGGTCAGTTACATCAACTGGTGGATCTGACTTTCAATTAGCAGAATATGCTGGTGGATGGTTAAGACAAGGAGACAACGCTCCCGCAGCTGGTGAGATTCAAGGTATTGCAGGACCAGAAGTTTGGCAATACAATCAAAACCAAAAATGGTGGTTTGAAACTAGCATAGCAATTACTGACGTAAGTGAGTTAAACACTTGGGTAGGATTTGCTCAAAACGGTTATGCTGATTCTGATACTTTACCAACTGATGGTATTGGTTTCTCACACTTACAAGATACAACTACAATACAATTCATTTCTAGAAAAAATGGAGCAGGTGTATCTTTTGATATGTTAGACACGGCAGGTGGATCTACTTTCACTATGTTAGATTCTACTATCGCTACACAAACAGCTACAGTACAGGCAATCCCAGCTAACTCAGTTAGACTAGGATTCCAATACCAACCAGCTGGAAGTGAGTTAGGTGTTACTGCGAATCAATTTAAATTGTACTTAAACGGAAATCCTGTTGGAGTACAAGCAGCTACGACTGTGCCAGATGATATTGCATTAGAAATCAATGTTATGGCTGCACACAAAGGTACAACTGCTAATCATTTAGTTGTTGACTACTTTAACACGTTCCAATCTAGAGTGGCTGGAACTGGTGTAAGCGCTTAATAATAAATTTAACTAGGGCCCTTCGGGGCCTTAGTATAAATTAATAGGAGAAAAAAATTATGCCAAATGTATCAGGAGTAAAAAGTAAACAAATAGTATTTGGAACTGACACAGATGCAATTTCTGCTGCAGGAACAGCGACTACTTTAGTTTTATTAAACAGTGGTCCTTGGGTTAACGCTCAAACGGTTACTCTAACTTCTTCAGCCGACAACTCAGGAATAACTTTTGTGGTTGTAGGAAAAGATGCTAACGGAGATGCTGCTACAAGTGCAGCAACAACTGGACCAGATTCAGGTAATGTAAGTGTAGCTGGAACTTGGACAGAAATAACAAGCATCACTGCGAGTGGATCTATTACAACAGACATTTCTGCTGGAATAACATCTGGAGCTACAACAGGAATTATTTTTTCTGGTAGAACTAGAGTCAGAAGTATGACTGGAGTTGCAGGTTCTGGAGCAGGAGTTATTTTTATTAAAAATGGTTCAGCAACAACAGGTCAAAACAGATTAATTTTAGATGTAGACAGCGGATCAACAATTGACCCATATATTGCCGATGATGGAATTTTATGTGAAGATGGTGCATATTTTGCGTCTGCGGGAACTGCAGTGGTAGGATTATCTATACAGTTTGACGGGTAAGGAGCTTAGATGGCCAACACTACTTCAAGCTCTTATGTTTTTGATAAGAACTTAAGCATTGATGAAATTATTGAGGATGCATATGAACGTATTGGTATGCAGGGTGTTTCTGGCTATCAATTAAAAACTGCTAAACGATCTTTAAATATTTTATTTTCTGAATGGGGCAATAGAGGACTTCAGTTTTGGGAAGTAAAAAATCAAAATGTTAAATTAGTTGATGGACAAGCAGTTTATACTTTTTTTCGTTCACCAGCTGATGGTTCTTCTGATGGAATTTCAACAACATTATCAGCAGGAATAAATGCTACAGCTACTACTGTTCCAGTTGCTTCTGTTACAGGAATGCCAACAACCGGAGGAACTCTTACAATTGGAACCGAACAAATTTCTTACACAGGAATTTCTAGTTTAAACATAACTGGATGTGTTAGAGGAGTTAACGGAAGCACAGCCGCTATACACAATAGTGGCGATGCGGTTTTACAGTTTCCAAATGGTATGACAGATATACAAGAAGCTAATTACAGAGTTTCTTCTACTAATGTTGATACTCCAATGACAAAAATAAGTAGATCACAATACCAAGGGTTTTCAAATAAAACAGATAAAGGTCTGCCAACTCAATACTGGGTTCAAAGATTTATTGATAAGGTTACAATGACTTTATATTTAACGCCAGGTAGTTCACAAGCTGGTAATTTTATAAATTTTTATTATACAAAAAGAATTGATGATGTAGGTGCTTACACAAATGCAACCGATATACCATACAGATTTATACCATGTATGATTTCAGGGTTAACATATTACTTAGCTTTAAAATATGCACCACAAAGAGTTCAAGAATTAAAGATGTTATATGAAGATGAATTATTAAGAGCGGAGGATGAAGATGGTTCTTCTAATTCAACATACATAGCACCTAAAATATATTATCCGGGTATTGGCTAATGACTACTTTTTCTCAAGGTAAATATGCTTTAGCTATTTCAGATAGATCAGGTATGGCTTTTCCATATAACGAAATGGTTAGAGAATGGAATGGTGCCCTGGTCCATGTTTCAGAGTACGAGCCTAAACAACCACAATTAGATCCTAAACCAACAAGTGCAGATCCACAAGCTTTACAAAGAGCAAGAACTGCAAGAACAGAATTTCCAACAGAAGATTTTTTACCAAATAACCCTATTACAACTGCAGCCGCAGATGCAACAGTTTCTGTTTCTTTTCCAAATGGTGCAATGCAAGCAAATGATTTTGTTAGATTAAGAAATATTAAATCTCCAGTAGGCGGTGTTGCAATAACTACTTTACAATTATCTACAACTTTAAATGGTGCAATTACAGCTTCAGCTACTACAATTACTTTAGCTGATGCATCAGCATTTCCAACATCAGGTTTTGTTGTAATAGAAAAAGTAAATAGCACAACAGGATTTTATGAAAATGAAGTTATTGAGTACACTGGAAAATCTTCAAACGATTTAACTGGATGCACGAGAGGGACAAGTGCTCCTTATAGAGGAGTTAGTCCTGTAAATACAACAGCAAGTGAACATGCAACTGGAGCAAAAGTTTTTGGAGCTTATAAAATATCTTTTCTTGAAGAAACAGAAGCACTCGCTGGATATAATGATAGCAGTGGTAATCCTGCTGTTACAATAACCCAAGTAGGGTTTGGTTTTGAACTTGTTAGTAATGCTAGTAGTACAGAAACAGGAGGCGGTTTACAGTGTACAATTGGACCGATAAATGATAGGGCTTAATTATGTCAGGAGTTAAAAAATACGATTACAGCACATTAACTACAGCGATAAGGGATTATACTGAAGTCGGTTCTGATGTCTTTACACAGACAATTATTGATGGATTTATAATGGCTGCAGAGTTTAGAATTTATCAAGAGCTTCCTATGGATTCTCAAAGATTTGTTCAAGAAGGCACATTAGTTGCAAATGACAATACTATTTTTGCTCCAGCAGGAGCCCTCTTCATAAGAGGAATTGAGGTATTTGAATCTACGGCCAACACAGAAGGAAATGGAACTTGGTTAGAGAAAAAAGATCAAACATATCTAGCAGAATTTGTTGATAGAAAATTTGGACCATCAGGAGAAATACAATCTCCTACAGACACCACTAATGCTGTAACAGGCTTTCCTAAATATTATGCAATGTTTGGAGGTGCTGATAATACTACTTCTACATCGTCTGGAGGAATGTATATAGCTCCTACACCAGATGCTAATTATATGTTTAGAGTATATTATAACAAAATGCCTAATGGTCTTGGGTCTGGGACAGGTTTTAATAATAATACTTATTTAAGCACATATTTTCCACAAGGTTTATTATATGCTTGTTTAGTAGAAGCTTTTGGATTTTTAAAAGGTCCAATAGATATGTTGACATTATACGAAAATAAATATAAAAATGCTATACAACAGTTAGCAGGTACGCAACTGGGAAGACGAAGACGAGATGATTATACTGACGGAACAGTTAGAATACCAGTCAAGTCACCGTCTCCATAAATTGAGGAGAAAAAATTATGGCAATAACATCGGCAGTTTGTTCTAGTTTTAAACAAGAACTACTTCAAGGTAAGCACAGTTTAGATACATCTGGAAATGGTGGGGACACTTTTAAAATAGCGTTGTTTACAAGTTCAGCATCTTTGGGTGCAGCAACAACTGACTATTCAACTTCAAACGAAATTACAAACACATCTGGAACTGCATACACTGCAGGTGGAGAAGCATTAACTAACACGGGTGTAGGCTTGACTTCTACAACTGCGTTTACAGATTTTTCTGACGTCTCTTGGACATCCGCATCTTTTACAGCAAATGGTTGTATGATTTACAATACGACAACAGCTGGCGGTTCAGGCACAACAGACGCTGTTTGTGTAGTAGCTTTTGGTGGAGACAAAACAGTTTCGTCTGGTACATTTACAGTTCAATTTCCAGCAAACGACGCAACTTCTGCTATTCTAAGACTAACGTAAGGAGTAAATCCTTATGTCGGCAATCCGGACATTCACAGTAACGGTTAGCGATCCGGGATCTGGCAATAAATATTTTATTGATGGTGTTCAACAAGACACTGTAAATCTTGCTGAGGGTTATACTTATTTATTTAATTATCCTTCTGCTCACCCGTTTAGATTTTCTACGACATCAGATGGCACACACAATTCTGGAAGTGAATATACAACCGGTGTAACAGTAAACAGTTCAACACAAGTTCAAATAACTGTTGCTGCTTCAGCACCAACTTTATATTATTATTGTTCAAGTCACTCAGGGATGGGTGGACAAGCAAATACTCCAGAATCCGATAGTTGGAATGTTTTACAATGGGGACAAAACTCTTACGGCACACAAGACACAGCTAATGTTTTTCCAACAAGTGTTTCTTTTACTTCAGATATAGGTTCAGTTATTGCTTCACCTGATAGAGGTTGGGGCGCTGATACTTGGAGTAATGGTGAATGGGGTGAACTTAACGACGATACTGCTCTTCTCACAGGTTTAAGTTTTAGTGCATCTCTTGGAACTTTAGTTGGTTCATCTTTACAAGGATGGGGTAGAGCTGAGTGGGGCAATGAGCCATGGGGCGAAAGTAATAGTCCAGTTGTTTCCATTTCAGGTTTAAGTTTTTCAACAGCTTTAGGGACTTTAGATTATGCTCAATCAATTTCAGGTTGGGGCAGAGATGAATACGGTGTAGGTGATTGGGGAGAAAATGCAACTACCGTTGTAATAGAAGGCTTAACTATGGACACAGCAATGGGTCCAGAAAATTGGGGAGTTAATTCTTGGGGATTTGGACAATGGGGTGGAGAGTTTACATTTAATGTTGCAGATGTCGTTGGAATTAGCGGATTTAATATTCCTTCTTCGTTAGGAACTCTTATAACTAATTTTGATTTTAAAGTTACACCTACTGGTGTAACAACTGGAGCAGGTTTAGGAACTTTAAGTTTAAATAACGGAGCAGACCATACTCAAGGATTAGCAAGTTTTGCAGTACCTGCTTCTGTAGGTTCAGTATCTGCAGATCCACAAACAGTAGCAACACCAACAGGTCAAACTGTTGGATCTTCTGTTGGTTCTATGGTAACAGGTACGGTAGAGTTTGTACCAATAACAGGTATTTCTTTTGGTTCTACTTTAGGCAGTTTAGTGTCTCCTGTAGATCAAATAACTGTGGGATTATCCTCACAAACATTTAGTTCTGCAGTAGGAACTATTAGTCCTACAGAAATGGTTATGGGATTGACAGGACAGGAATTTACTGCTAGTTTAAACACAGTCGGATTTGGAAGTATCGGATATAAAGACATTGACATTAGTGGTAATCCAAATTATACAGACGTAACGATAGCATCGTAATAGGAGAAAAAAATTATGGCATCAACATATACGGATCTTGGTATAGAACTAATGGCAACCGGCGAAAATGCTGGTACTTGGGGAACAAAAACTAATTCAAATTTAAGTCTTATAGAACAATTAACTGGTGGATATTTAGAAGTATCTATTGCAGGTGGTGCTGGAACTACAGCTTTAGATATAGATAATGGTGCTTTAACAGGTACTGCTCAACAAAAAGTTATTAAATTAACAGGATCTATATCTGGAAATAGAATAGTAACTTTTCCTCTTCTTACTGAAACATTTTATTTTATTGAAAACGGAACTAGTGGTGCATACACAGTACAATTAAAAGCAGCATCTGGTTCAGGTGCAACAGTTACTTTTTCAGCTACAGAGAAAAATTTTAAAATTATATACATAGATGGTGTTGCTACAAACACTGGGGTTTACGATATTGGAATGGGTAACGTAACTCTAACTGGTACAGAAACTTTAACAAACAAAACTTTAACTAGTCCTAAAATTGGAACTTCAATCTTAGATACTAATGGACTTGAATTAGCTTTACTTACAGCTACAAGTTCAGCGGTAAATGAATTTACAATAGCAAACGGAGCAACAGGAAATAATCCAAAATTATCTGCAACAGGTGATGATTCAAATGTTGGTATCGATTTTATAACAAAAGGCACTGGAGTAATTAGAGCTGAAGACAGCGGTGGAAATGTATCAGCAGTTCAAATTGCTGGTAAAGAAACTATGTGGGTTCCAGCTGCAGCTATGTATGGACCAACTACTAACCCTGCAGACGCAGCTCAAGTAGAAACAACAGCTACAAGACCAGATTTAAAAGTATTTGACTTTGATGCTAGTACACAACAATACACACAATTTACAGTGGCTATGCCTAAATCATGGAACGAAGGAACTTTAACTTATCAAGTTTATTGGTCTCCTTCTACTACTAACACAGGTGATGCTATTTTTGGATTACAAGCAGTTGCATGTGCCGATAGTGATACTATCGATGTTGCATATGGAACAGCGATAGAAGTTACAGACGCAGGTATAGGAACAGTAGAAGACCAACAAATTACATCTGAAAGTAGTGCAATGACAGTTGCAGGTTCTCCTGCAGCAGGCGAACAAACTTACTTTCAATTATTTAGAAAAGCTGCAGACGGTAGTGATACTTTCACTGGCGAATGTAGAGTTCTAGGTGTAAAATTATTCTTTACTACTGACGCGGCTAACGATCTGTAAGGAGTAAATTATGAAAAAAATCGATCTACCTTTAGTATTCGAAGGTAAAGGAAATAAAAATAAAAAATCAACTAGAGGTAAAATGTTTGGTTACCAAGTCTTAGGATTTGGTTCAGGCGCAAGTGGTTCACCTTTTGTTGAAGCAACTGGTGGAACTGAAGCCACTTCTGGTGATTACAAAATTCATACGTTTGCAAGTCCAGGAACTTTTTCAGTAACAAATGGAGGAGATGGTGACACCGCTAATCTCGTAGATTATTTCGTAGTCGCTGGAGGCGGCGGAGGCGGTAATAATGGTTATCCGCAACAAAGATCTGGCGGAGCTGGAGGCGGAGGAGGTTTTAGACTTTCTAATGGAACAGGTCAAGTAGCTGCTCCAGTAATGTCCCCTTTATCTGCACCCGCAGGTTTAGCAGTTACAAAACAAGATTATCCAATAACAGTAGGAGCTGGCGGTGCTGGCGGACAACCTGCTACTAACAGTGGTCAATTCAGCGGATATCGTGGAGCAGATTCAATATTTTCAAGTATAACATCGACAGGCGGTGGAGGTGGAGGCGGACACCCTCTTATTAGTGGTGGCCCTTCTCCTGTCCCTGCGGGTCCAACTACAGGTGGATCTGGATCCGGTAGTAACTCTGTCGTGGCAGGAAACACTCCACCTACAAGTCCTCCTCAAGGAAACCCAGGCGGACCTGGTCTTGCTCAACCCCCATCAACTTTTTCATGTGGCGGTGGCGGCGGAGCTGGCGGTGCTGGCGGGGCAGTAAGTGGAACATCAGGCGGCCAAGGTGGAATAGGAAGTTTTGTAGCTGATGCAGTAGCTGATGCTACACCAACAACTTATGGAACTACTGGACCTGTTTCAAATACTAGATATTTCTCTGGAGGCGGCGGAGGAATTTCTGGCGGAGGCGCATCACCGGCAGGCGGCGGTACGGCTTTTGGTGCATCAAGTGCTTTAGCTAATACTGGCGGCGGTGGCGGCGGTGAAAATTTTAACTCTGGTGGAGCACCAACCGGCGGTTCTGGAATAGTAATATTAAGGTATAAATATCAATAATTATGGCACACTTTGCAAAAATATCTGAAGAAAATAAAGTTCTAACAGTTCTTTACATTGAAAATAAATTAATTGAAGATGAGAATGGTGTAGAACAAGAATCAATAGGTCAAGCTTATTTGGAAAAACACAATAATTGGCCAGCTAATTTATGGATTAGAACATCTTACAACACGCAAGGCAACCAACACAAAGAGGGTGGAACACCTTTTAGAGGAAACTATGCGGGTGTTGGAATGGTATGGTATCCTGAACACGATGCATTTTTAGGTGAAAAACCACATGCTTCATGGGTATATAATTCAACTTTAGCACTCTGGGAATCTCCACTTGGACCACAACCTGAATTAACCGAAGAACAAATAAACGAAACTCTTGCTGCCGGTAATCCCTTATATGAATATCAATGGGATGAAGCTAATCAGACTTGGAATTTTGTAACTCTTTAAATCCACTTAAACAAAATAGTTTGAATATAATTTAAATAACGATTGTTATTATTTTCAATATGATAAAGTTGAGTTGCAGGAAACATAACAAATTCATTTGTTTCTAATTTGTGTCTATAAACTTGATTTGCTAATCTTTTGTTATCATAATAAATAAAGACCTCGCAGCTTTCTGAATCTGTTCCAACTCCATATAAAAAAACATAATCAGCAGCATTAAGTAAATCAGCTTTATCAGCTGCAATCATAGGTTGAGATCTTTCATTTCTTTCATAAAAGTTACCAAAAGATTGTTTAGGGGCAAGACCTAGTTTGTGTTCTACTAAAAAAAAATCAGATATAAAATTTTTTACTTTATCCCATTCTTTAGAAAAATCATGGTTAATATCTTGATAATAATTAGTTACTGTAATATTTTTTACAAGTTGTGATCTATCTATTTCAAATCCTTTAGGCATTTTAATTTTTCCAGAATAAATATCTATTTCTGATAATACTTTTTTATTAATCATTTTTCTCCTTTTTTTGAAGAAACATCGGATCTTTAATAAGTCCTAAATGAATCCTCTCGTCATATAAGTTAGATTGTCCTTTTTTTGTTTTTGCATTATTGTAATGTAAAAAAACTTGAGCATGGTTTTCTCCATTAAAAAAGTCTCGCCAGTGTTCAAGTAAGTCTCCTCTATATATCAACATATCCCCTGGTTTCAAATCAATTTTAACTCCTTTAGGTTTACCAATTGGTTTAACATATATAGGCCAAGATTCTCCTCCTAAATTTATTGTTGTAGAAATTTCGCAAGAAAACCTGTCTGTATGTTTTTTAAGTTCATCTCCACGCTCATAAACTCTAGTATAAGCATAATTAGGTAAAAGTTTTGTACCTGTTTCTTTTTCAACTCTTGGCTGTAATTTTAATAATAAAGTTTCCATAGCTATATCTGCATATGCCGCGTAAGTTTTTGGAACTTGACCATCACCAAAAGTACCAAACATCTTTTCAAATGGAGATATATATTTTGTTCTAACTAAAGTACGAGCAACCTGTCTTTTAATTAAAAGATAGTTGTACAAAAATGTGGCTAGTTCTTTTGAAACAACTTTCTTAATCATAATATATTTATTCTTTTTAAAACTCATTACATTAAATCCATATTGATATTAACTCTAATACTCGCATCAGTTTGTGATACACTTGCATGAGATAAACTTCCATCAAAAATTAACATTTGATTTTCTACGGAAGGAATCTTTTTTCCATTTTCAAAAAGAGTATAGCCATTATTTGTATTTATAGAAAACAAAGCGACTGTATGTTTATCATGTAAGTCTACATGAAAACTTGTTTTTATTTGTTTATGTTTTCTAGTATATAGATTAGCTTTTGCTCTTACTAAATAATTACAATTTAATCGACTTATAAGAGGTGTTATAATATAATTAAAAAACTGACTGCATTGTTTATCTTCTTTGTATAAATAATGTGAAAATAAAAAATCAGAAAAATCATTATCGTGTCCTGTAGTTGGACTAAAGTACCAAGGAAAACTATTATTTAAAACACACATTTTAATTTTATTAAAAGTTTCTTGGTCTAAAAAATTTGGTATTACTTTCATATTTATTTGTACGGATTTCCAAGAGTCCATAAGACTAATGAATATCTTACTCCTTTTGTCACCGGAAGTACCCTATGATACACAAAACTTGGGAAAATTACAATAGCTCCTTGTGGCAATACTTCTGTACATTGTCGTATATTTTGTTTTTTAGATCTGTTGGGTTCATTAAAATTAAATTCTAATTCTCCTCCAGAGTAACTTGATGGATCTGATAATGATATTGTTGCAGATAATTTTCTAATTTTACCATGCTGACTTGGTATATCAGGTCTATTAAAAGGTTCTGGATAAGAATCGCAATGCCAGCTGTAGTGTTGATTAAGTTTATATTTAGTAAATTGAAGATTTTCAGTTACGTCTATATTAAAATTCCAATTTGTTTTTTTATTAGCTTCTTCTATAAAAGGCAATATTTCTTTATATATCCATCTATCATCTAGCCACGCAATGTTAGAGTCTCTAGTTTTTTGTAAATTGTTTCGATCTTTTTTATTTAATTTATCAGCGCTTGTTTGACCTCCGATAAGAGCAGTGTGCTGTCTTTGCATATTTCCATAATTAATAACATCTTCACAAAATTTTTTTGTAAAAGCTTTTTGAAAAACTATGTAGTGTTCTTTTAAATTCATATTTAATTATAATTAATCCAACCTGTTATAATATATTTTGTATGTTTTTTAGAAACTAAACCTTTGTGTGTATGAGTCCAGGTAGCAGGCCATATTAAAGTTAATCCTTTTTTAGGTTTAAATTTTTTTTTCTGATAAAGAAACGCTGTTTCACCGCCTTCTGGTACATCATTTAAAAATGTCATAAAAACTAAATGGCGTTTTATACAATTAGGATTACCGTTATTTTCATAGTGCCATACTTTATAAGCACCTTTAGGTTTATACTTTTGAATAATAGGGCTTTCAGTTATTGACCACGGCACTTGACCCTTATCACAAAACTCAAATGTTTTTTTATATTCTTGAATACATTTGTCTAGCTCTTGAAGATAATTAATAACATTAATATTATCAACAATATGAATAGCCTCTAGATCAATAGAGTCTTTCTTTTCTTTATTGACCACATGTTCTGCACCTAATACACCTTTTCTCTGAAAGTTTTTGTTTTCATTAAAACATTTAATCAAACCATCACAGATTTTAGATTTTATTTTGTAGTTTTTTATAAACATTCTGTATTTCTTTTATTGTAATTTTATATATAAGTGATATAAAAAAGTCAATATACAGAAAAATGAACAAAACATTAATTGCTTTTGGTGGTCAACCTATAGTTAAGATATCTACTGGACAATTCTTAAATAAGAAAGAACTCGACCACATTAGAAAGATACCGTATGTTAAACACAATGAATCGAACACTATGTTAAGTGTAGAAAATTCAATTCTTAATCATAAGAAACTAAATAAAATAAAGAATATAGTTTGGAGTGAGTTTTGTAAATATGTAGATCAAGTTCTAGAAATTAAAGACGATTTTTATATGTCAAACAGTTGGTGTACTTTACAAGAAAAAGGGGGTTCACATCCTTATCATAACCATCCAGGATCTATGTTTAGTTCTGCATACTATGCTCAGGCACACAATGGGTCTTTATCTTTTTCAACACCAAAATCAATTATTCAATCAGGATTTAATTTTGATTACAAAATTAAAAACTATAATTATTTTAATTCTTCAACCTGTAAAATACCTATTACTACAGGAGACCTACTTATATTTCCTGCTAATATAAACCATGAGTCTGGAGAACATAAAGGTCCTGAAACAAGAATTATGTTAGGAGCAAGTTACTTTATAAAAGGAAAATTAGGTTTTAAAAAAAAATATAACCAAATGGATATTACAGAAAAATGAACACTGCATTTAGCGTAAACATATACAAAGAACAATTAAATATTAAAAATAAACCTTTAATTAATTATTTATTAAAATTAAAAAAACAAGATAGCAAAGGCAGAAATATAAGTAATCCTACAGGATGGCAGTCTTTTGATCTTAATGTAGGACAAAATGTTTTTTTAGAATTAGCTAAAGAGATAGAAACAAATTTTGTTAAATATATAAACAGTATTCCATTATATAATAAATTTTTTATTTCAAGTATGTGGGGAAATATTAATGGGTATAAAGATTATAACATAGCTCACACCCATGGAAATTCGGTAATTTCAGGAGTGTATTATTTAAAAACTCCACCAAATTGTGGTAGAGTATGTTTTTATAATCCTGCACATGAGGGTATTGACTATCTGTGGGAATATTGCATTAAAAAATTTACTATACAAAATAGTTCTAGTTGGAAAATAGGTGTTGAAGACGGTGATTTACTTTTATTTCCTAGCTGGTTAAAACATTCAGTAGAGCCTAATTTAAATAAAAAAGAACATCGAATGTCTCTTGCTTTTAATATCAGTATAGCTAATGTTAAATAAATGTGCATTTACAAACCATAATAAGTATATATAATGCTATATTATGCTACAAAAATTAGGTTTTGCTCCAGGATTTAATAAACAGGTTACCGAAACCGGTGCTGAAGGTGAATGGTTTGATGGTGATAATGTACGTTTTAGATATGGTACTCCAGAAAAAATAGGTGGTTGGGACCAATTAGGACAAGATAAACTAACTGGCGCAGCTAGAGCAATACATCACTTTGATAATAATGCGGGTGTTAAATACGCTGCTATAGGAACTAACAGAATGCTTTACGTATATTCTGGTGGTACTTATTATGATATCACTCCAATTAGAACCACTATAGCCGGTTGTGATTTTTCTACTGTAAGCGGAACACCTACAGTTACAGTCACATTTCCATCACCACATGGAATGAACGTTGATGATATTGTTTTATTTGACAACGTAACAACTTTAACTGGATCTAGTTTTACTGCAGCTTCTTTTGAAGATAAAAAATTTATGGCGGCATCTGTCCCTACGGCTACAAGTATAACAATAACAATGACTGCCAATGAAACTACAGGCACAACCAATAATGTAGGAAGTGCTACAGCAAAAGTTTTTTATACAGTAGGCCCAGAACAGCAGTTAGGTGGTTTTGGTTGGGGTACGGCCAACTTTGGGGGTACTACTTCTGGTGTTGCCTCTACGACTTTGGCTGCAGCTATCACTAATACAGTTGACACCACAATTACGTTGTCGAGCACTACAGCTTTTCCAGCATCTGGAGAAATTAGAGTTGGATCAGAAGATATTAGTTATGCTAATAATGATACAGCTACCGGAGTTTTAAGCGGAGGGGCTCGAGGAGTCAATGGAACCACTAAAGCAACACATAGTAACGGAGCAACCGTACTAGATATTTCATCTTATGTAGCTTGGGGTGATTCTTCTACAGACGACGTAACATTAGATCCAGGTTTATGGGTATTAGATAATTTTGGAACTAAATTAATTGCTTTAATTTATAACGGTCCTTGTTTTGAATGGGATTCTTCACCTACCAATGCTACAGATAATAGAGCCACTATACTTGCCAATGCACCCACAGCTTCAAGACACGTATTGGTATCTACACCCGACAGACACTTAGTATTTTTTGGAACAGAAACAACAGTAGGTAGTACAACAACACAAGATGATATGTTTATTAGATTCTCGGATCAAGAAAACATTGACGGAACTGATGCTTATACCGTAAGGGCTGACAATACAGCAGGTACACAACAACTTGCTGCAGGTTCTAAAATTATGGGCGCTATTAAAGGTAGAGATGCAATTTATGTATGGACCGACACAGCATTGTTTTTAATGCGTTTTGTAGGTCAACCATTTACATTTTCTTTTGAACAAGCAGGGACTAACTGTGGACTCATTGGTAAAAATGCATGTGTAGAAGTTGATGGTGCTGCATATTGGATGTCTGAAAACGGTTTTTTTAAATACGACGGTCAATTAAAATCGATGCCATGCTTAGTAGAAGACTATGTTTATGATGATCTTAATACTGTAGCTAGAGATTTAATTAATTGTGGATTAAATAATTTGTTTACCGAAGTCAGTTGGTTTTATGCACAAGATGGTTCAAATGTAATTGATAGAGTAGTTACTTATAATTATCTGGAGTCATCAAATAAAAGACCAGTTTGGACTACAGGGAGCCTAGCTAGAACAGCTTGGCAAGACTCTGCTGTCTTTGACAAACCACATGCAACTTTTTACGATAATAGCAGTAACGATTCTTATGATGTTATTGGAAATACAAATGGTTGTTCAATATACTATGAGCATGAAACAGGGACCGATCAAATTAATGCTGGAGGAGTAGTGACACCTATTACTGCAAACATAGTTTCTGGAGATTTTGATATTACGCAAAGAAGAGCCAGCACAGGCCAGGTTGTAGGTATGCCTGACTTAAGAGGAGACGGTGAATATATTATGAGAATTAGTAGATTTATACCAGATTTTATTTCACAAACAGGAACTACTTCAGTTAAATTTAAAACAAGGATTTATCCTAATAGTGCTGAACAAACAACTACTTTTACATGTACCTCATCAACGACTAAACAAGATGTAAGAATACGTGCTAGACAAATTGCATTAGAAGTTGCTAATACAGCTGCTAGTCAAGATTGGAAACTTGGTACGTTTAGATTAGACATACACCCAGGAGGAAGAAGATAATGGCAGTGTTATATAATTTTGGAAACCCTAACGCTAGAAAAGAAGGATTTAATTTTATTAGTGCAGATAAATATTTACAAGATCCTTTTAAAGCACCTGTTCGTGAAGTAGAAAAAATTCAAGCAAACTTTGGAATACCTGCAACCAATGCTTTTACTAGCGGCGGTGGAGGTGGCGCAAATTCTTACCCTGGTTCCTATAGCAATTTAGTTACAGATTATCAAACAACTGTAGATAATAGACAAAACAGACTTGATAATCCTTCCGATACTTTTTTAGGTTTTAATACTATGAGAGATCAACAATTAACAGGAGCAGACGCAGGAGAATATATTGGATCTGGTACGGCAATTCCTCGAGAGATGACTATGATGGGTAAAGTACAAGATTTTTTTACACCACAATCTGCTCAAAGTATTATTGACGATGGTTATCAAGAACCAAGATTTCAACCAGGAATAATTGGAATGCTGGCAGGAAAAATTGATAATTACCGTAACCTGCCACAATACGACCAAGCATTTATTGCACAAAATATGGGTTACACAGGTCCTACAGTATTTGGAGAAAACACTTCAGGATTAAATAAAGATCCTTTTGGATTAAATGTTAGATCTGCATTTGGAAATTATGGAGAAAGAGTAGGCAAGGAAGTGACCTCACTTAGTGAAGCTCTTGGTAAAAGTGCGGGTAAAAGAGGTTTGAATTTTGATGCATCTATAGGAGCTCTAGTAGATGCTTCGGGAAATGTTATAGATGAAGAAGACTATGATGCAGAAATGTTAGATTTTATTAATCAAACTAAATTAATGAGAACTAAGTTAAGTTTTTATAGACAAAAAGAAATAGAAAGAGAAGAAATAAGAAGAGAACAATTAGAAAAACAAAGACAAGACTTTTTAAAATCTGATACAAGAAATGATCCTGTTACAGGAACAAAAGCTATTCAAAAAAGAATTGATGCTGAATATGAAGCACAAAAAAAGAGAGATGGTAAAGATTTTACTGTAAGTGGTCCAGATACATCAGCTAACCCAACAGGTGCAAGTAATCAACGAAGTGCTGAAAGAGGTTATTCACTACACGGGGCTGATGGTGGTAGAGTTATATTTAAATATGGAGGACTAGCAAGTATTTTATAATGGCAAAAATTGTACAATCATTAACTAGAGCAAGCGAGGATTATGAACAAACTACATTTCAATCATTAGTTAGAGATTTGGATGGAGTAATAAATAAATTAAACACAACATTTCAAGAAGAATTAAAACAGGAGATAGAAGCTAAAAGTTTCTTTTTAGAATAATGGCAGTAGTAAACCAGTATAAATTTGTAGGTAAGGATAACGATACAACAGGAAACGCATTAACTGTTTTTGCAACAGGTGATCCAAAGGTAAACGAAACTATAATCATTAAATCACTATTGGTTACATCAGCAGGTACGCCAAGTGTGACTGTCACAAATAACAGTATTACAGCTATTAAATCAGCAGCACTTACAGCTAATGAAACAAAAGAATTGTTAACTCAACCTTTGATCGTAGAGGGTGGGTCAGCATTTACCATACAATCGAGCACTGCGGATTCGTTTGATTTTGCAGTTAGTTATTTAAACATTAAAAAGGACGTAATAAATTAATGACTAAAGATATACCAACAATACTACCACAAGAAGTAGTTCTAACATACAGACATAAAAAGACAGGTGAGACTTTTAAAGAAAGAAAAGACTGGGAAACTAAAGGTTTTAAAGAAGAAGAGATGGCTCAAGATGTCAAGATCGTAATGCCGGCTCTTGATTTGTTTGCAAAAACATAATAAAACAATAAACTAAGGTAAAATTATGGCTATATCTAGAATGCAAGAACCACAACAAATACAATCAGGAATAGGTTCCTTACAGGACCCTAGACAAGGTTATTTCTTAGGTAAGATTGTAAAAAAAGCTGGTCGTGCTTTAAAGAAAGTTGTTAAAAGTCCTCTAGGTAAGATGGCTATATTAGGTGGTCTTGGCGCATTAGGTGGTTCTTTTATGGCAGGTGGAACAGGGACCGGTCTTATGAGATTTAATCCTAAAAATTTAATGGCTCTTGCTAGAGGTGCTGGA
>Ga0209348_1000666_pt1 | contig 17403 bp, 30 predicted proteins | sample ETNvirenome_2_30_FD_184065 | JGI IMG/M metagenome (GOLD analysis project Ga0209348, IMG submission 184065) | Marine viral communities from the Pacific Ocean - ETNP_2_30 (SPAdes) (version 2) | ecosystem: Environmental > Aquatic > Marine > Oceanic | place: Pacific Ocean | collected 2013-06-22
TCAATTTCTTATGAAGATCAAAGGCAGTATAAGTCATAGCTGAATCTTGACCAAACCATGAGTTTTTTTGGGCCCATGCTTCAGCTTTTGGATCAGGTGTACCCTGTGCTGCTTCTTGTCTTTGTTGTAAATTAACTTGAGGTTGTTGAACTTCTGTTTCTTTTGTTTTTGCATATAGCTCTTGTTCAGCTTTTGCTTCAGTGAATCTAGCTTGTTTATATGCATATTCAGAAATTAAAGATTGAGCCTCTACTTCAGCATTAATATCTCCAGCTTCTCTTGCTGCAGCTAATTTTGCTTTTGCAGATTCTAAACCAGATTTAATACTATCTTCTGTAGTTTTTAATAAACTTGGTTCCATCTTAGATAGCTTTTGTTCTGCTTTTTCTTTTTGAGTTAAAACTGATTTAGCATAAACTAAAGCCTCATCTTTTTGACGCTCTGCTTCTCTCCATTTCTTAGTCAGTTTAGCTATTCTTTTTTGAACGCTGTCTGAATAATCTTGAAGTTCATCTTTTTTTGGCTCTTCTTTTTCTTCTGAAACATTTTCTTCTAATTTAATCTCACGTTCATTTTCATGAGTTTTATCTTCAGGTACTGTTTCATCTACAACAGGTCTTACTGTTGGTTCTTCTTTTACTTCAGGTTGTTCAATTTCAGCTGAGTCTTTTTCTTCAGCTATATCGACGTCCATTGCTGGCCCTGATGTATCGATATCGACTTTATTATTTTCTAAGTCAGGCATAGTTTCCTCCCAGTGTTACTATGATTAATATTGATGAAGTATATCTTCGGGTTTATCGATGGTTGCTAAAACTTCATCATCATTTAGCAATCTTACTTCCCCACCATCTATCTGTATTCTTGATCCAGCGTATCTTGCAAAAATTACCCAGTCACCTTTTTTACACCAAGCACCTTCAGGAAATTTTTCTTTATCATAACAATGTGGTCCCATTTCTAAAACCAAACCGCAAGTAGAACCTACTTGTTGTCTTTCCAAAGTATCTTGTCCTAAATATAATCCACCTTTAGTTTTTTCTGGCATTTTAAATGGTAGAACTAAAAGTCTCCATCCAGTAGGTGCAGGTAATTTACTTGATTCTTTTTTCTTTAGACGTTCATAACTGTCTAATTCTTTTTTATGATCTTCTTCGTATTTATCTAATAAAGCTGATTTAACTTTTGGGGCTTCCGAAGTCGACGACGTTTTCTGGTCTTTCAGTATCATTTTTTTTCTCCTCTTTAGGGTTTAGCAGGGATGATATCTCCTGTGATATTCTTAAATAGGCATGTGCCTGTCCCATCATATACTTGTATTTTTCCATATTGTCAATACCACCACCAATCATGTTATCTCCAATACTTACATAAGACTCTTTTAAGAATTTTTGTAGTTTATTTAATATTACTAACTCTTCGTTTTGCATTGCTCTTTCTCCTTTTATTTAATAATTTTAATCTTATACTCCAACACCATTCTGTCATTTTGATAATATAAGTTTCTACAAAAGAAACTGCATCATCTAAAAAACCACAAAATCTATATATTAATCTATCTAACACTTCCAACGTCTTCTTGCTTGTCTGATTCTAGAATTAGGATCATTTCTTGTTTTAGCAGAAGATCGTTTAAGTTGTCCAAGAGACCTTGCACAGTATGACTTTCTACGTTTCGCAGCTTTTGATCCGGGTTTTACTTTTCCTGTTACTGCAGTTTTTAATTTTGATCCAGGATTAGCTCTTCTATATGCTCTTACACCTTTAGCTGTCATTCCAGCACCTGATTTAGTTGGTCTGTAATTTGCTCCTGGGCCTTTTGTTGTTTTTCTAATAGTCATTATATTTTTTGCATTTCTGGGTTATCACTTAACATATTTTTTTCTGCTCTTGGTCTTGCAACAGAATCTTTACTTCTTTTTCTAAGTTGTGCAATAGCAGATTCTTTTAATCTTTTTTCTCTAATTTGTTTTTGTAAATCTTTTTCTAAGTTCATTATTTTTTCACAAATGTTTTTACGTTAGTTGGTTTTCCTCCAGGATTACCTGCAGCTCTTTTTCGTCTGACAGCAGAGGCCTTTTGCCCTTTTGTCATCCGTGTGGCTTTTGCAAGTGGTACGCATTTTGGATATTTTCTCTTTGAGCCTTTTGACCTCCCGCATGGTTGATACTTTCCATTCTTCTTCGGAGCTCCAATGTCTACCCATTTTTCCGATACCCATTTACGTAAACCTCCTTCTGCAAAGTTTCTACGCACAACTTGCTCTTCTTTTTCTAGTCATGCCCGCCATCAAACCACCATTGCCAGCTTTTTTTCTACTTCCTTTTTTACCACCTGGTGTAATTTTACCAGAGCACACACCGGACGCGTACATGTTAGCGTACGCCGAAGGGTACACTTTGAATTTTCGCTTCGCTGCTGCTTTACCTTTTGCACAAAGTTTAGCCATTATTTTTTACCCTTCATTGCTTTAGCCATCATAGATGGTTTTTTCTTTTTATTTTTTTTAGCTTTTAATAATTTAAAATCATTTGCAGAAATTTTACCATCACCATCTACATCTAGTTTAGCTTGACCACCTGATAAATATCTTTTTCTATACATTATTTTTTTCCTCCTCTAAATATTTGTGTACCCTTTATACCATAAATGCTCGCCACTACAAGAATCCACAAATTTGTGAACCACGACGGGAGCTGAGAGAACATATCGAAGAACAATTTTACCTTGTCCATCGCTGTTGGGTCATCCGATATCACTGCCCACGCGAGCACCAACACGGGCAAACTTAGAATTATCAAAACGGCCTCGTCCTTCCAGTCCGATTGCCTTGCTTCTAATAATTTTCCTTGGTAAGCTTCCTCACCACGAGCTTGTCTTTCAGCATGCAGTAATTGTGCATCTGACATTGCGACTTTTGCTTTTTGTTTATTAGCGTAAATCTTACTTCCAGCAGAAACGGCTAATTTAATTGCCTGAAACCACATGTTAGATCCATTTAGCTTTTTTAGATTTCTCTTTTAGCATTCTTTTAGTGCCTCTTACTTCAACTTCTTCACCTTTTGCAACATAGTTGAAAGCACCATCAGCTGTTGTCTTTGATCTTGGGTCAATTTCAAGATTCATCTTGTCTTCTGACTTGATCTGAACAATTTTATCTAATTTTTCCATAATTTTTCTCCTTAGTTATTTTATACTAACCTTTTTTTAGTATTTTGTCATTCTTATTCGTCTCCACTTCTAATAATTGACACTTTAGGCATCATACCACCTTGATTTTTCATCATTGAGTCAGTGCTTGGAATAGTTTTACTTAAAATTGTTTTTTCAATTGAAGTATCAGCTCTTAAATTTGCTAATTCTTCATTTTGTTCAAGTTTTTCTTCTTGATTTTGCTGATTCATCATCGCTTTCATCTTATCAAGGTTAATTCTCTCTTGATCTTGATCTTTTTTACGTTGATTTTCCATTGCTCTAAGGTCTAATTCTCTTGATCTTAGTTTTGCAATAGGATCATTATCAAATTGTGAAGTAATTTGCTTCTCTTCCTTCATAAATTCTTCCATCATCTCTGCAATTAGTTGAGCTTTTCTTGCTTCAATCTTCTGAGTAAGCATTTGAACCTGTTGTTGTAGTGCAGGATTCTGTTGAGCCATCATTTGCATCTGTTGTAATTGAACTAATTCATCTCTAAACTCTAATTCAATCTGTTCTTGAGACATTAAACTAATATGTTCAAAAATATTTTTCTCTAAACTTGCCATAATCATAGGATTGTTTCTAGCAATGTTAGTTGCCATGAAATTTAAGTGTGCTGTAATGTGTGCTCTATGATCTTGACCAGGAAAAGCTTGAAATTGTCTTCCTGCTAATGCATCAATATGTTCTAATGCCGGATCTTTTGGCATAGGTTGCATTGGTTTAACTAAAACAGAATCAATATTTTTTACACCAAGTGCTTCATACATATTTCTATACGCTTGGTATAGATTATGCATTTGTGGATTAGACTGTGCCAGTTGCAACTCAGTTTGTGCGAGGGAAATACGCTGAGTCTGTGAAAAAATGTTGGGATCAGCAACTGGCAATATATCTACTCTATCATCAAAGTCAGTTTGTTTAATAACTCTTTGACCCCCAACTACATCATACGGATATTCCGGTGGTAGATATAACTTGAATACTCTTGCTAGTAATTTAAATTCTTGTTTAAGAGCAGAGTAAATTCTTTTGTGAATAGCAGACATTGTTCTTGAACCACGTTCTAATAATGCAACTGTAGTTCCAACTGCTGCTTGTTGATTACCATCACCAACTTGTAAATCTGCAATAGATGCAAACCTTTGACCAGCGTTAACTACAATACCCATTAAGTTTAATAAAGTAGCTGATGGTTCTTTAAATGGTAACATCATAAATGAATCTCTTAAATTTCCACCTGGTGCATCTACATCTCTAAACTCACCTGGTTGAATTGATTGTGCGTCATCTCTAATTCTAATACCACGCATTTTAAATCCTGCAGGTAAGTTAGATAAAGTTCCCGCATCTAATAATTGTCTTAATGCAGAAGTTGCAGTTCTTGATAATCCACCAATCATGTGAATCAAACCAAAACCATAAAAACCTAAACCTGGTAAAAATTTAAAATGTACAAAGTAATTAATTTTATTTTTCATCATATCACCTATTTCATAGTTTCTTCTGATAGATAAAATTTCACGTGAATTTTCTTCAAGTGTTACAATGTATGGGACTTTAATTCCTGATGGCTCACCAGTCTCTTGATTTACATCCTCAAATCCTTCGAGGTCTAAATCAATATGACATTCTAATAATGTATAAACATCTTCGTTTGCAGTTTTAGATATTCCTTCAAGTTCTCTTTCTTTTTTCTCAACTTCAGTTTCTTTATCTCCAGGTTTTCCAATATCTATATCTCTATAGAATCCACCTACCTGTTGTTTTCTTAAATCGTTTTCAGAAATTTTAACACGATGAATAATTGCTTCCGCATCATCTAATGAGGTAGCTGTGTACGGAACAATTAAATCATCTGCAGGAACAAATTTACTTACGGCTCTTTGTTCCATATCGTCATAGTAGACTTTTTTAAAAGCACTACCTGCTAATGGTAAGTTAAATAATAACTGATCAAAGTCAGGTTCGTACTCTTTCATTTTTTCCATTAACTCGTAGTTCATGAAATCTTTTACTCTAGTTGCTTGCTGAGTTTTTTCTGGAGTTGATATACCTACTGTTTGTGTTCTAACTGGACCATCAGCCGGTAATAATTCTTTATAAGCTAGAGCTTGAAATTGTGTTACTGCTTCTGCTAGTACTGGATGAGTTGCACCACTAGCTCCTGAAAAAGGTTCTGTTCTATTATTATATTTAAAACCTAAAAGGTCTAAACCTTGAGTATAAGTTTGTGCCCAATCTTTTCTTGAAGAAGTATAATCTTGATACTTACTAGATAAATCTGATGCTAATCTTCCCAATATATCATCAGGTAAAAATTCTGCTAAGTTTGCATAGTGCTCATCACTACCTTCAATTGATGCAGCTTTTGGATCAAGATTTACATCTACTGAACCATCTTCATTTTCTGAAACTTCAACAGCTTCAGGTGATTGTTCTGTTTCTTCAACTGCTTCTACAATTTCTTCTTGAAGTTCTTGTTCACCAGGAATACTAACTTCTGTTCGAACTTCGTTTGGAAGTGCTTTGTCTATATCTGCCATTATATTTTTTCTCCGTAAGTTTTATCTGTTTAACACCATTATAATTAATATTCAACCCCTGAGGCATGGGGCCTGATTCCGGAGGAATGGTTCTAGTTAACCTCTTAATCATTTTCTAGTTCTTTAGTAGCTATTTTAACTGCTTCACCGAAAGTTTCTCCATCGTCCATTAACTCTTCTACTCTCTTTCTGAGTCTGGTATCAGGATCCAGGGAGCCTTCATTAAATTGTGCTCGGCCACCATCAGCAAATTTTTTAAAATATTCTTTTGCAAATGTATCAATATCCATACCAGTTCCTTCTTTACCACCAGCTTTGATATACATCTCAGTTACCATTGCATTATATTCTGTGTCTCCACCTTCTAAAAAATTAACTCTACCACCTTGAGCATAATTATCCATATCTTCATATTCTTTTATTTTTTCAGTTACCATTTCTCCAGTCTCACCAAATAATGGTTTAACAATTTCTAAATATTCATCTACATCGATCTCTCCATTTTCAAATGCTTTTCTTGAAAAGATTCCAACAAAGTCCGCATAAGTTTTTGGAGATAAAGTATTAACTGCTGCTTCCGTGTTAAGCATATCTAACATCGGCATAAATTTTTTAGGTTTTTTAGGAGGAGCTTGGTCGGGCATTACAGGACTCCTGCAATACCGCCTATAGCTAATTTTTTCTTTTCTTTTTTTCTTTTCTCAATTAGTTTTTTAATTTTTTCAGCATCAAATTTAGGTTCTTGTCCTAGTGGATAAGTTGTAGTATCCATTTTTAAACCTCTAGGTAAGTCTTCTGGATTATTTCCTTTTGGATCTTCTGTACCATTAGCATAACCCATTCTCATCATACCACCGCCCATGGCCATGGCTCTATTTTCTTTCATTTTCTTTTTAGATAAATACTGATTGATAAAGTCTTCTATAGGAATATCTATAATACCTTTTTCTTTTAAATCAAAATATTCTTTTATGACAGTTCCTAATTCTAATTCAAATTCGTCTTCTGGCTCTGATGCCATTTTAATAGAAGGTGCACCTCTATCTAAAGATTTAATACCACCCATATCATCATATTCTTCAGGATCATTTAAGTCCTCTGGAAGCTCTCCCGCTTCAATAGCTCTAAGCATGTCCTGTAATCTTTGATCGTCTTCTTTTGCCATAATGCTTAATAATACACTTTTGGAGTCTGTTGTAAAGGCTCATCTTCATAATCTTCAGGGTGTTGAATTAATCCACCTTGTCTAAATCTCATGACTGCTTGAGTCATAGAATCTACTAAATCGTCATGATCTCCATAAGGAAATGCAGCGCACTCTTCAATTAATTCTTGAGCAAACTCCATTTCAGTTGGTGCATATATTTTACCAGACTCAAACAATGGAGATACTGAATTAACTCTAGTATGTTTATCATTACCACGTGATGGTGTAAAATTAATTACAGGTATACCTGCTTTTCTTAATTCATAAGTTAGAGGGAGCCCGGATGCTTTGCCTTCTATAATAACTGTTTCCGGTTGCCAGTATCCGTATTGATCTAATGCAACACGTCTTAGTTCTGGAAACTCGTATCTACCTTTAATAGAATCTACTAACATTAGACAAGGACCACTATCTTCTGTTGGATGAAACACACCCCAGGTAGTAATTGCAGAATAGTCAGCAGTTTCTTTTTTCATAAATGCTGTATCGTAAGATTGTATTACATGTTCTAAAGGTGGAATCTCGCCTTCCCAATCTTGCCACCATTCTCTTTTGATTAATGCTCCTTCTTCACCGGTTGGATTCTGCATGTATTGTGCATTCCATTTTGAAAGAGGAATAGATGCACGAACCCCTTCTAAATCTTTAATGTTCCAATATTCCGGCCACAGGGGTTTACCACTTGGTAGGATCGCAGGAAATTCAATTACTTCCCATTGATCAGCTTTAGGTTCTTTTTGTGCTTTGATCAAACGACCTGCTAAATCTTTTTCATTCCATCTTGTCATTACAATAATAATTGTTCCACCAGGTTGAAGACGTTGACGTGGACCAGATGTATACCATTCATAAGTTCGATCTAATGCTTGTGCATTCATTGCATCTTGTTCAGTATGTGGATCATCAATAATTAATAGATCAGCACCACGACCAGTAATTGCAGAACCCACACCAGCAGCATAGTATTCACCACCTTGTTGGGTTTCCCATTTACCTGCAGCTTGAGAATCTTCTTTGAGTCTTGTTTGAAATACTTCTTTATATTCTGGTGTATCCATTAAAGCTTTTGCTTTACGACCAAATCTTACAGATAATTCTGTTGTATTAGTTGATTGAATAATTTTTAGTTTGGGATTACGACCTACCATCCAGGCGGGTAATAAGTATGATGCAAATTCAGATTTAGTATGTCTAGGTGCCATATTAATAATAACACGTTTTGTTTTACCATTTGCAATATCATTAAATTTTTGAGCAACATCTTTATGATGTCTACCTTCTACAAAATCTGGCCATACATGTTTTACAAAGGCCATGAAATCTTGTTTTATATCTGATTGTTTTTTCTTCTCCTTCCATTTATTCATGTAAAGAGCAAATTGCCTTTTTACATCAGGCGGCAGCTTATCTAAATTTTTTAATTTTTCTTTATCCATAAATGCATTCGAAAAAAAATTTTGCAAAATTTTTTCAGATATGTTTTCAAATAACCAAAAGTATTTTAGGGTTACTTATATATAAAACCTTATATATTAGGAAGTATATAGAGACTCCTGTAATTATCAAGAGAATAGAATTAGCAAGAAAGTTCAAATGTTAGAAACGTGTTGGTACCTCTATCGAATCGCGAGCGAGCGAAGCGAGCGAGCAAAGCGAGCGGCCGCAGGCCGCGACATTTTGTCGCATGCGACATTTTGTCGCATGCGTTATATTAACACTAGGAGGTTGTTAATTTTATGCACAATCCATGCAATATCTTTTATCGCTAGTGGATCTATTATCCCCCTTGATGTATTCACCACAACACCTACAGTTGGTGAACTCATCACTTGGTTTTGAATTATCTTTTTTCTTTTTTGTTTTCATAATCGTATCTTAACACAATGGCGATTAACTCGCCATTGCGCATTCTGTCGCAGGTTCTAAATATTTCTTTAGATATTCCATGCATTGATTTTTATTTAATAAATATCCGTCTAATGTTGGTTTCATTAGTGGGCATTTATCATCATGCCCGAAGCCTGTAACCGCATGCACTATTTCATGAAACACAATATTTCTTAGAGCATCTTCACTCATGTCAACCGCTCTTTTTGTTATCCAAATTTTTTTATCTTTTAATTGAGCAACACCTAAAACATTATGATCTCTTGCTTCTCCTATTCTTACTTCAATTCTAGGTAAAGTTTTAAATACTTTCTTTACTTCATAAATCATATTAATTACTTGTCTTCTCATCTTGTAAGTGCTGTCGTTCATTTTAAAGTTTTTTATTTGTTTTGTTTTCATTTTCTTTCTCCTATAAGTTAATAACGTATCTTAGCACAATGGCGCCGAAGGCGCCATTGTCAATATTGTCGCGGCTATCTTTTACTCCAACTAAATTTATGAAGGCCTTCATAGTAACCATTCTTAACTAAATAATTGTATAAGTTGGTTTTAGTTTTTGGTGCTTTCTTATCATCAATAAAGTTAAGCACAGCTTTAGCAAATGATGTAAAGCCTGTTACTCTAGGATTGCACATTAACATACCTGTACATACTTGGTTCTCCAATGCATGTAGTAATTGTTCCTGTTGGAAAGTGTAACCTGTTTTCATTATTGTGTCCGCTATTTTTGTCATTTTTACTCCTTTTGTTTAATAACGTATCTTAGCGCAATGGCTGTTAAAAAGCCATTGCGCAATACGTCGCACTTAACTTTTAACTGGCAACGCTGTCACGTAGTAATTACGATCATCTCTTTCGTTTAATAACTCCAACGCCTCTTTTTTCTTTTGAGCAATGCTAAAGCTTTCGTCTTGAGATTTCACGTTGTACATTGGTGTAACGTGGCTGTATGTTGTTTCCTCTATTACTAAGTACATATTTACTCCTTTGGTTAATTTCCTAATCTTAACACAATGGCTCGTTAAGAGCCATTGTCATTATTGTCGCACCTATTCTTCGGTATCTTCAAAATATTCTAATTGACCTTCTTCATCAAATCTATGTTCATCTTCATAGTTTTCAAAAGCGTCTTGTAAGATATCGTCGTAATCCATATTTCTCCTTTTTGTTAATAACGTATCTTAACACAATGGCTCGTTAAGAGCCATTGTCATTATTGTCGCACTCTGTAATTTCAGTTTCTATCCAATTATGATATTCATTTCCATGTTTGGTTTTTTTAACTGTAATAGGTGTTTCCAGAGGCTCGGTTCTGGGTGCAATCGCAATGATTTGCTCAATGTTTGCATTTGCAAAATCATCATAACAACCTTGACTACAAAAATATTGATACATCTTATTATACCAATTTGAGTAGATTTTTATTTTTTTAGTCCTTAGAACCTTTGAACCCTTGACGCCTCTTATTCTGTCTTGAGTGTGTTTCTTATGGCAATTAGTACCATGACAATAAACATAATTATTATCCATTAGTTTATCCCCTTTTTATCTATTGTCATGAATACAAAATTATTAGTTGCGTTTCTAAAACCATTTTGAACTGTGTCCCAATATGTTAAAATGGTTTTACCATTTTTAGCCGTCCATAAACCACAACCCTCTGTCCACATACCCTCACGCCATATGAACTCATCATTATGTTTTTTTGCTTTGTAGCCTATTCTAAACTTTGTTCCTATTTCTACTTTCATATTTACTCCTATTTGTTTAATGATCGTATCTTAACACAATGGCGAAGTTATCGCCATTGTGCATTTTGTCGCAATTAGTTTGTCACTAATTGTTCTTTCAGTTGCGCTTTTGCTATCGCTATTTTTTCATCTTTAGTCAACTCCACTTCATCAGTTAGTAAGTCAGCTAAATTAGTTGGACTATAAATTGAAAGCGCCATTGAACTATTAGCGTCAAGTACACTTTCATTTAAGACAACTCCGAGTTTATCAGCTAACTCTTTTGCTTGATCAAAGTATCGGTATGATTTTAAACCTAACTTTAATTTTTGCATTTTTTCATCAACATGCTCAAATAGTTTTTTGTGGGCTAAGATTACATTTTCTTTTGCAACCTCAAACGATTTATACCATTTGAACTCCTCTGTCCCAATTTGGAACATACGATTATGACAATAAGAACTACCAATGACCCAAATTTTAAAATCATTTTCCCAACTATCTTTATGTTTAATAGTTTGGTTAATGCTTGAGTTATTGTCATTACTATAACCTAGATACTTGTTAATATCACTTTCAGAGTTATAGTAACTAGGGTTTCGCTTTCCATAATCATCACCTAATCTAACCTCGTAATCGGGGTCAAGACCTTTTGCTTTTATCTCATCACGATAATAAGAAGTCAAAAACTCTTTATTAGCCTTGAACTCTATATGGACATCATCATACACTTCTTTAGGGTTTCCATTGTAATCAGTTTCCATACGAGGTGTTGCGTCTTGAACATAGAAACAATTATCATGGTGCAACTCGCCACCATTTCTTTCGCCATACTTATTAATCATAGAACGAATTGTATCTATATCCTCTTGAGGTTGATGAAATCTTACAAGTTGCTCAATCTTTGTTTTAGCGATTGAACGCATATCATTGTAAGTTTGTATTGCGTCTTGCCATGCTTTCTTATATTTTGATTTACTTTCAAAATGATCTTGAAACACATCAGCAATAACTTTACGCTTTTCAGCGTTAAGTGTTTGTCTTTTTTCTTTTGACATATTTTACTCCTTTTGGTTAAGTTGAAATGATAGCACAATGGCTAATTAAAGCCATTGCGCAAAGTGTCGCACTTATTCTAATTCTTCAACCACATCTACTGTTATATTTTCCATTCCCATTTGTTCTGGCTCATCTTCTCTAGCCTCAAAGTATTTATCATCATGGGTTTCAAAAAGTGTTTTAGCTTCCTCTTTTGAATTAGCCTCAACTATTACAGTTTCCCAAACACTAGCTGAGTAGTGGACTTTAAATCTACGCATATTATTTACTCCTTATTTTAATTGTTAATAAAATCGTATTATAGCACATAAATGTTTCACGTGAAACATGACACATTGACGCAGCTGCGACATTTTGTCGCAGCGACAATCTGTTATGTTGACAGAGTTTCAAGCCCCAAGCTTCAAGCTTCAAGGTGCGTCAATTTGGTGAATATGAAAAAATTTTTTAAAATGCTATTATTCGATTATGTTTAATTTAAATACATTTAATACACAAAAAGAAATTTGGGATGAACCATCAGTAGAAGATTTAGTTGAGGATACTAAAAATTACTACGGTGTATTTCCTAGATTTTGGTATAACAAACCTACTGAAAAAACTATGGGAGAGTTAGAAAAAATGTTTAAAGAAAACTAATCAAGGGTAGTACCCAGGATCACACCGCTCGCTGTGAGCCGTCTTTCCTGGGTGCTGATCCCTGGTTCCTTACACCCCAATAGCTATGGGTGGAGATCGCATCTCTAGAGAGATAAGGAACCTGGGATCAGTGACGCTGGATACAGCGTTAGGCCTGTTGTCCGGGCTATTAAAACAAAGCACGCCGGCCTCAATTCACTGGTCGTTTGTGGCTTCCTGGTTGGATGTAAACGCGCGCAACTATGAAGGAAGCCACAAGCATCAAGCAACAAGCTGCGACAAATTGTCGCGCGTCAATCTGTTTCTTGACTCAAGCATCAAGCCACAAGCTGCGGCAATTATGCAAGGTGATAAAAAAAATTTATAGTTTAATATAATAAAAAAAATAAAGGAGTAAAAAATATGAACACAAAAGAAGCTTGGGCGCTGGTCGGAGGACTCAGTAAACCCTCAAAAATGCCTGGATGGTCAATCGGTATTCCAGCGGCTGAATGTAAAACTGGTAAAAAATTACAGCAAGTAAAAGATTCAGTTTGTTTTAACTGTTACGCTCTTAAAGGCTGTTATGTTTTCGCGGTTGTACAGAAGGCACAATATAAAAGACTCGACGCCATTAAAAACCCATACTGGGTTGAAGCCATGGCAACTTTAATAAACAGCAAAAAGCCTGATGTTTTTAGATGGCACGATTCCGGGGATGTCCAGGACTTAGAACACCTTCAAAAAATTTTTGAAGTTTGTAGACTAACACCTTCAAAACGTCATTGGATGCCGACCCGGGAGGCCTGGATCAAAGATCACCTATCCAGCTGTCCTGATAACCTTGTTATAAGATTCTCATCACCTATGGTTGATCAACCCCCAGTTGCCAGCTGGCCGAATACGTCGACAGTTTCGACAAAGTCTCGAACATGTCCAGCCCCTGATCAAAATAATGAATGCGGTAGTTGTAGAGCGTGCTGGGATCCGCTAGTAAAAAATATTGAATATGGTAAACACTAAAAATGTTTGTATTTAAACACCCGAAATATTATGAAGAGCTCCGGAAGGAGCTCAAAAAATTAGGAGAGAAAGCGATGAAGGATGAAGCAACAAGCGACAAGCAGCAGGTCACAAGCGACAAGCGTCAAGCGTCAAGCAACAAGCGACAAGCGCCTGAGCAAGACAGCGATTAAGATCCATGATGCCTGGTGCGTAGCGAACGGCTACAAGCGTCAAGCAACAAGCTGCGACATTTTGACGCAGGACAATTTGCCTGTTTACAAAGGGTCGGATTACAAAGCCTCAAGCGTCAAGCGACAAGCGTCGTAACCCGTGGCACAGGGGGCCTGATTCAGGCCTCCGGCTACCAGGTTCCGGATTCTTTTACCCTCATAAAGTTTTGGAAGCCCGCAAGAGGCATCAAAAACCATGATAAAAGTATTCTCAGGATGCTTCACATGGAAGGCTATTTGATGTGGAGAAAATCTAATTTTATTTGTTTTAGTGTACTTTAATTCAACAGTGAAAAAGTGCCCAGAATTATTATACCCCAATAGATCGGGAGTACCAGGAACGCTAAGGTTTTCAATCCTAATCCAGGATATTTCTGTAATATTTCTTTTAACTTGTGCATAAAATTTGGTCTCAGGTTTCATTGGTTTTTCACACAAACATGCTTAACCAATTTTCTTCAAAACCTTGCCCATATTCCATGTTTCAGTTTGAACTGTAAAGACTAGTCGATGTGACTCTCTTGATCCCAATAGTTTATTTTCAAGAAGTTGTAAAGAGGTAATGTCATAATATTTGCCATCCGGCAAACAAACTTGAACACGAGCATTTTGTGCTGATTCTTGTTTGAGCATCTTGTCTAAGACTTGTCTGAGTAACTTTCCTTGCATAATTTCTAAGTAACAATATCGTATTTAAAAGTCAATACCATCCTAAGATCGTTATAATCCCTTCTAACATCTCTGGCACAATGTTTAATACTTCCGTCAAAAACAACAACACGTCCTGGTTTTGGTATAATACTACGAATAATATCACCATTTTTATGGAAAACAGTTTCCCCTGCATTTTCTATACTCCAATGATGATTTAAATAATACATAATAGTAATTCCTTGATCTGAATCAGCATGGGATTCATGTACAGTTCCGTAAGGATTAGCACTAGCATAAACCTCAGAAAGTTTTAAAAATTTATCGAAATTTAAATTTCTTAATATATTGTTTGTTTGTAATTTATATTTTTTCTCTATTTTATTAGAGAAGTTTAATTCATAGTCAAATTTTCTCCATTTTTCATAGTCAGTACCAGACCCTGTAAAACCCCATTTTACAGTATCTCTAAAATAAAAATAACTTTCTAATATATCTTTTCTATCAAAGATAAAATCAAAGACTTCAATATAACTATTGGACATACTGACAGCCATATGAATTATGTTTTCTTTTTGAGAAAATATTAATTTTTCTGATTTATCACCTATTAATTTTTTAATTACATTTCTATCTGTTTCAATTTTATCTAAGTAAATGTTATAAAATAAACCTGCAAAACATATATCTTCATTACAATTCCATTTTCTTAAAAGATTATATACATCTAATAAATGTTCAAATTTTGTAGTTTTTCTACTTATCAAGTAGTTTATACATTTAAGATATTTATTCATAAAAATAGGTAACTTCGTTACTTGGAATAGGATTTTTAACTACACATGATAAACAAATACGAGGAACTGTGCTTGATATTCCTCCATGCATCAAACCTTCTTTGATATAAATAGTATCACCTGCATTTAACACAACAGGTTTTGTGTCTTCAATTTTATATGCTATCTCACCTTCTAAACATATAATTAAAATATTTCCTTTATCCACATGTTGTCCAAAACCTTCTGATGCACCGAGAGAAGAAAATATTTGAATATTTTCTAAACCATATTTAAGGTATTTTTTAAAACAATTTTTTATTTCTTCCGAAAACTCATCAACATGAATATAACTTGTTTTAACTGTTCCACGTTCATATTTATAAACTACATATTCATTTGAATCATTATATGGATTTGGAAACACAGAGTTAGGCTCGTCTCCATGAGTTTTTATAAGTTTGATTATTTCTTCCCAGTACATAATGAATTTTATGGGGCCCCAGTATCAGTTGAGGGAGTAAATCTCAAGGTCGTAAGCCGAACCCCATAAATAAAATCAACATTGTTAGGTAGAACCAGAATACTATTGTTATAATATTTTGCCCTAACAACAGTTGATATATTATTATTGTTATGCTAAAAGTCAATAGAGGTTAAACTATGTCACAACGAGAAAAAGGTAGAACATATGATGGTATATCGAGACCATCAGATGATAATTACAGAAAAAACTTCGATAGAATCTTTGGTAAGAAAGAAAAAACCTTACATGAGGAAATGATGGAAGGTTTTGAAGAAGAAAAAAAGATGTATGAAGATGAGGAATATCTAGAATCACTAAAAGATAAACTGTAATGGGATTACCAAAAAAATTAACTGAACAACAAATGAAATTTGCAAACTTATTAGTTTGTGAAGAAGGTAGAAAGACTGCTACTCAGTGTGCTATCGAAGCAGGTTACTCAAAAGAATCAGCAAGACATTCAGCCAGTGTATTACAGAATCCTAAACACTATCCGCTAGTAGTAAAATATATTGGTGAACTTAGAGCTGAATGGCAGAAAAAATATGATGTTACTTTTGGATCTCATATAACAGAATTAGCTAAACTTAGAGATGAAGCTAGAGATAAAAAAGCTTGGTCAGCTGCAGTTAATGCTGAAGTTGCGAGAGGAAAAGCGGCTGGTCTATATATAGAACAAAAGATAATCCGTACTGGTAAGCTAGAAGACTTAACGACAGAAGAACTAGAATCAAGGATGAAACAAATAATTGATGATTACTCACCAATCCTAGATGATGTAACAGTTGAAGAGATAAAAGAGAAAGTAAAAGAAGAACCGAAACAAGATATAGATAAAAATCTAACAAAAATAGATTCATTAAATTAATCTAGGTAAGTTAATTTTTTAACACAAGAAGTTGGAAATACTGATCTTTCAGAAAAAGTAATACCATCTTCATCAACATCATAGCCTGCAAATATTTTTACAGTTTCTTTGTCTTTACTAAACAACCAACCTTCACTTACTGGTGTTGCTAATTTCATTTTTTCAAACTCTTTAACAGTACCCCAACCACCTTCAGTGATAATATCAATCCAGTCGATTCTCACACGTTTGTATGGAAACTCAACTTCTTGTTTTACAACTTTTGGTTTGATGTATGTATTGACTCTTCTAGATTTCTTTTTTCTCATAACTTCTTATATCTCCTTATACTATTTTTTAGCATTACTTTTTTATAAAAAAAGCTAAAATGCTAGCTCTAAATTGGGTCTTTCAGAACAGAAATAAACGTTGATATATAACACTTTTTAAAAAGTGTATGTTCTAAAAGTGTTGATACACTTATGTTCTGGATGTTCTGACCTAAAAACTCAATTTTATTCAATGATTTCAATAGTTTGTTCCAATGTTCCAATGTTCCAGTGTTTTTAAAATTTGAAAAAAAATAAAAGTCATTTGCTAAAAATAACCTTATAGGTGGAACATGACCCCTGGAGCCGGATGCTTGATTCAAGGTAGTAAACACCTGGTACCTATGCACTTTGCCCCACTTTAGACATATTTTTGCCATAATATTCATCTACTCTTCGTAACCACTGCCAAACATACCTATTAAACTCTTGGCCTTCAATCGTAAACTTTTGAAACTGATTGTCTTTAGTACACATTAAAACAACACCTTTGTTTATTTTACTACCATATACGGTATTGTGGGCCATAGCATACGCTGCAAGTTGTACAAAATAGTCTTCAACCCACTCACGCTTTTTTAACTTATTAGATTGTTTAAAATCTACTATAGCCTCAGAGCCTTCATACACTCCACAAAGGTCAGTTGCCCCGGCGTACAGTCCCGGATAGTACAAAGCCACCTCAGACCCCCATATTTCGTCCATACAGCCCTCTAGACCCTCATCGATGATAGTTTGGGCCATTACCCCTGCAAGTTGCCCCTGTTCGCTTAAATCAGCGTGTCTGGCGT
>Ga0209348_1000667_pt1 | contig 17397 bp, 23 predicted proteins | sample ETNvirenome_2_30_FD_184065 | JGI IMG/M metagenome (GOLD analysis project Ga0209348, IMG submission 184065) | Marine viral communities from the Pacific Ocean - ETNP_2_30 (SPAdes) (version 2) | ecosystem: Environmental > Aquatic > Marine > Oceanic | place: Pacific Ocean | collected 2013-06-22
TTGTAGCAACATATCCAGTTACTTTCGGAGCTGGTGTTCCTGCAAAAGTTGATTTAAAATCTAAAAGTGCTTCTGTTAAACCTTGTGCATTAGGTTCATAAGGCTCATAATTTTTTACAATTGACATTAGCTTAACTTAATAGGTGGCTCAATTTGTATTGCAAAAGAAGTTGTAGTGGCAGCTTCTCCGAGTCTTACTACGGCTTGACCTGCACTTGATGGAGGGGTTAGAGTAATAGCCCCAGCTGTACTTGGAGATAGAAAATATAAATCACCAGCATCTAACCCACTCATTGTTTTTATACCAACAACTATTACTTTGACTGTAGAATTAGCTGTTGCTGCAGCATTAGCAAACCCTACAACAGTCGCATTTTCTACTGTCCCATCAGCTGCACTTGCTTTACCTACCTGTCCATCAGAAGTTCTCATATATAATGCATCTGATTCACTAACATTTTCAAATGCTGTGGCATCAAATCCTACTTGTATTGGAGCAAAGTTTGGAAATCCTTCTTTTACATCTATTACTGCATCTACCAATCCCCTGTAATTAGGTTCATATGGTTGACGAGTCATCGTAAAATTATTCGCTATCATCAAATCTCTTAAGACTGCAATAGCTCCTTCTATGTTCGGTTCGTAAGCAGTTGACATAATTTATCTTTATTAATATCTATTTTAAACTGTGCCTACTATTATAATAAAAGTATGGAACCTCAAGTAATTGCAGCAATAATATCTGGTAGTATTGGTGCCTTTGCTGGTATTAGCAGGGCTTTAGGTAATTTTAATAAAAAAATAGATAAAAAATTCGATAGACTTCAAAGAGAAGTTGATGACTTAAAAAACAGTGTTATTCATGATTATGTTTTAAAAGAAGATTTTTTACGAGAAATGCAAGGTGTACATACAAAACTAGATAGAATTTTAGATCATCTTTTAAATCATACAAATTAAACATTAACCCAACTAGAGCTCGAAGATAAATATATTTTTAAAACACCACTACCTCCTCCACTTGTATCCCAATGTAATTGTCCATTGACAGGGTTAGCTGGCTGACCGGAAGAAACAGATGCTACAGCTTTTACACTTTGAAATGTTGTCCCATCATGAATTTTAAATATTTCAGTACTATTAGTGTCTAACCAAGTTTCTCCTTTGCTAGAAGAAATAAATCCAGCAGCGGAAGTATTGGGTGCAGTGTTTCCTATATGCACAGGACCAACTTTTATTAAACCTGTATTTGGAGAAGCGGTATTATCTGCAAAAAATAATCCTGGACTAATACTGTTATTATTTAAAGCTAATTCTCCTTCACCTAATCTTGCAGGAAATGGTCTATCATTTGCCGTGCTTGATCTTCTAGTTTGTATTTGTACTGCCATAATTAACTCTCCACGTTTAAATATAATCCGGCATCTACTACTGTATCCTGAGCAGTATTTGGATTATATGTACTTGCATCTAAATTACTAGTATTTACAGCAGAATCTATTAAATCTCCATTTATATAATTACCTGAATTTATTAGTCCTGATTCAAAAGCGTCAGTAAATTCAATTAAAGGTTTATTAACTATGCCAAACTTAATATCATCTAAAACAGTTGGAGCTTTATTAAATAATTTATTTATCATTGCAATCATTCTGTTGGTTGTATTTAATGACTCACCTGATCTATCAAGGTTACCTTCAGCATCTCTTTTTAAACTATCAGTTAAAGTCATTGCAACAACTGAAGGATCAAAATTTGCTACATTCTGATTGTTGTTGAAATTACCTATAATTTCTTTATTTCCCTGCCATTTTGTAGATCTATTATATAAAGCAAAAATTTCTACGGCCTCTTGCATTTTTCTTTTTTCTTTTGCCCATCTTTTTTCCCAACTTTCAAGCCCTTTACCTATTGGTTTATCGTTTGGTTCCAGTAACCATGCTCCTACATATTCATGTTTTTTTAAATTTTCTACAGTTACATAACCACTAGTGGTTTCTTCAAAAGGATATATAACTACAAAACTATTTGGATTTGGTACATCAGTAATTGTATATTCTCCTGAAATTGCATTACCACTTGAGAAATTTAATTGAATTTTATCATTTTTATTTAAATTATGATTTTCAAAATTAATTGTAATATTAATACCTGATTGTAAATATGTAGCTGATAATTTTAAGGGTTCATTACCTTCATCATGAACAAGTGACCACATAGCGGCATAAATATGTTTACACCAGCGGAGTTGATAATAAAATAAATTTTGGAAAGAATTTTCTTTTTCGTCTTCATATTCAGGTAACTCGTAAAAATTATTTATAGTTACATATCCTAAATCTCTAAAAGTACCAGGAATATCTCTTTCTTCGCTAAGGGTTCCATCTGGTTGTAATACATTACCAGGTTTTGTATCTCTAATTGGTGTTACTGGAAATCTAGAATTGTTTGATCTTTTAAATAAATCATAACTATCTCTTCTAGAAAAGTCTTGACACGAACAATTCCATCTTAATTCTGTAGTTAAAAATCTACCTACTGCAAAACCTCTATGAGCTGGGACGGTGGTTTTAGCTACTGTGTCTATAGTTCTTGCTCCATAGCTATCTTTTTTTTGAAATATTATTTCATTAGTATTAGCATCAGATCCAGTCACTGTATATCCAACATAATCGTCATATCTAAATCCTCTTAATAATCTACTTAAAGTAAGATTTCCTGATGTAGATCCACTAGTAATTGTGGTAACTTTAAATTCTGTTGAAGAAGTAACTTCAATTGTATATCTACCAGAGGAAACATTACCTGTAGTTACATCTAAAAACACTTTATTTCCTGTTGATAAACCATGAATTGAACTACATGTAACTGTTACTTCAGAGCCGCTTCTTGAATAAGTAGATGATATTCCAGGGTCTTTCTCAATAATTCGATCAGCCATCCGTTCACCTGGTAAAAATGCAACTTCTGTAGGCAAAGTTCTTAACTTAACTCTTACAAATCTCCATCTAGTATCGTTAAATGCTGTTGAATTATGATAAACAACATTACCAGATGTTGTTAAAGAATTTGATGCTGTAACCGTAAATGTATTTTGAGTTTTACTTACAATGGTTAAAGTCTCGTCTACTGCAGAGCCAGTAGAGATTTCTAAGAAAATGGAGTCACCAGGAAATAACCCATGATCTATTTTAGTAACTACTAAAGATGTACCACTTTGTGAATAAGTAGCATTTACTGATGGTGCTAAATATCTTACTTCAAGTATTGGTAATCCAAACTCATAAAAACTAAATCCATCTGTATCTCTCATCCCACATATATGTTCGCCTAACTCTTGATTTGTAGAGGGAAAAGTAAATATTCTTGCTGGAATGAAAACTCCAGGAAATTGTTGAAATGTAAAAAATAATCTATAATCTCCTCTTTGATCTCTTTCTTTGGACGTAGAGCCTAATATTTGTTGTGTAAAAGTATATAGTTCATACCCTCTTCTCCATCTAGTCCATAACGAATCCTGATTATAAAATTTTACTTCACTTTCTAATTCATATCCATCCGTACCTCGGGGATATATACTAGGCTCTTTTGGTTTATTATTAAAATTTTTAAATTTTTTATTAAAATCGAAATTAGATGATTTACTGAAATCTTTTATTTCGAATGCCATTATGTTTAATAAAAACCACCTTGCACATTACAGAAAAATCCATTTGTCAAAGCAGTTGCTCCACTTGCAGCTACATATAATGCTTGTCCTCTTCGTAACATCAATCCTCTTTGTTTTGGAGCTACTTCATTATTAGCAGATCCGAAATTAGCTCCAGCCTGAACAGTTGGATGATTTATAAAAGGTAATATTTCATGTAAAGTGAGACTGTAAGATTGTTCGCTGGAGTCAATACTTGCAACAAATAATGGAAAAAATTGATTAACATTAGTTACCGTTCCTGTATTAACAAGGTAAAAACAAAAATCAGTAGGTAAAGAAACGTTGACATTACCTGTTATTGTTCCTCCTAATGAGGGAATTGTTACATCAAAAGTTGTTGCTGTAAAGTTTGTTGAATCTATGACTGTAAAACTATCATCTTTTGGAACAGTTCCAGAACTATAAGTAGAGAAATCTAAAAATACAGACTGTCCAATTTCTAAGTTATGACCTCCACTTATAGTGACTGTGCAAGTGGTACTGTTTGCAGAATAAGTGCCAGCAGTTTCAGCTCTTGCATCTATTTTTTGAATAACTCTTTTTGTATATCTTAAAAATATCTCATCAACATACGCTCCACTTATAGCAGTATCTGTTAAAGCTGAATCAACATCGAAAACCTTTGTGGCATTACCAACAGCTGTAGGGAGTAAACTTGTTAAAAAAGATTGCCCTGATGAAACTGTACATAATGTAGAGGTGGTTGCTGGGCGATCCACCATTAATGGTTGTTTGTTTGAACTACTGCTTGACACTTTTGCTTTCTAAGAGACTTAGTTTAATTATATAGGAAGGTTTTTTTCCTTATTATCTATCATAATTCACCTCTCTTAACTTTACTAACCAGTTCTCTGTTAAAAATCATTTGATCAAACATATTTCTGTCTTTTATTTGTTCATCAGTCAATTGTGGTGGTGCAACAGATTCGTCAGTATAAAATTTTCCTGTATTTGGATTTTGTTTAGTTTGAGCATCCCAAGTATAATTACGTTCATCACCTCGTTGTAGAGACATTCCTACTGATCTAGATATTAAGGTTTGTTTAAAACTATTATCTATATTGTCTGCATAGTAATGACCACCTTCAAGACCTCTAAATGACTCTTGAAATTCTTTTTGAGCAGGTGTAGTTTCCCACTTTGGGTCATAGTCTATTTCATTCATAAGATGACGACTAGCTTCTATTCTCATTAAATTTTGTCGTGCTCTAGGATCCTTCATTTGTGGTGCATAGCCATTTATGGATATATAAGGTTTTTCACCTGTATCATCAAAACCACCCCCTGCAGCCATCCCTGAAACATTTCTATTCCTTTTATAGAAATCTGTTTTTTCTATAATGACTGGATATCCTGCAAAAGTTTGCGGTATCATTTTACTTATTTTTTATCTTTTTCTTCTTTTTTCATTTTTTTAGACTTAGCATCTTTAGCCTTATCTAAAGCCTCCTTACGTTTTTCTTTATCATTCATTTTCTCACCATCCTCTTTCTTTTTATTTTTATTCTTAAAATATTCAAGAAGCTGGGGAGGCATTTTTCCTTTAGCCATCAGAATTCTCCAATCTAGATACAGGTAAAGATGTCAAGAATCGTGTAGGCAAATTAGTTCCTCTTATGTAAGGTGTTGCCATGTAATCTTGTTCTGTAGTGAAAAGATCTATTCTTTTCTCTCCTGCCATTCTAGTACGACCTCTACTTTCCTCAAAAGGGTTTTTCTGTGATCTTTCACCTTTTCCATAAATATTTTTATCTCGTCTTACACCTAATGTATATCCAAGATTAGTTCTAGGTAAAACAGACATTTACAAGGCAGCTAAACTAAATGTAACTGTGGCATCAGTTCCCCCAGCCTCACTTACAAAAACACCTTTAATAAACTTAACTGGTCTATCAGATACACTGTAAGAAGTAGAACCGTTTGCAGATATTGTTTGCTCAGCAATAATCGGAGCATAATTTGTACCATCAATACTACCATCTAATCGAACTACAACATTAGTGTTTTTATTTGCTAAAGTTACTAGCAATGTATAGCTTTTTGTAGCAAAAAAATTATTTTGAGCTACTTGCAAAACAGTTCCATCACCTGGTGCAGATAAAGCCGTATCATTTAAAAATATTGTGTCTTGAAAGTAGGTAACTGCCATCGTAATTTTACATTCCTTTTCTTAAGAATAACAGGGGAAAATGTGGTTATCTATGACTTGTTTCCAAAAGAATCCTTGTACCTACAGCTACATCAGCTGGTCCAGGTAGTGCTTGAATAAACTCTGCACCCTCTCTATTAAATCTATATCTAGCCTGTTCTGGATTTCTATAATTAGGTACGTATAAGTGCATTGCTAACCTATCGGTTTCATAAATATATATTTCAGTCCAAGTTTTAAGAACTTCTCTAAAATCAGAAGTTGCAACTGTACGATCAACGTCACCAGCTATGCTTTCTATTCTATTTCTTGGAACAGTATTATTATTAATACTTCCTGTCATATCAGTCCTTTTTTCTGCTTCATCACAACGTCCAATCTGTTCTACAATTTTACTTACCCAAAAAGAATCCTGAACATTATTTAGTGCTTCTTCAAGTCTTGCTTGGTCACCAGCAGGTATTGAAGTTAAGTTATAACCTAAATGCCAACGTACTTTTGATTGTATAAAGGTATCGAGTTTCATTCAAACAAGTAAAATATACCTGTTACTAGTCTACTCTCACTAAGTTCTCTTTAAATATTGCATCCCAATCTATTCTTTTAATACCTTTTAATTGTTCAAGCTTCGTATATCTTTCCCCTGTCATAGTGGTTTGTAAATCTTTAATGTCTCTAGCAGTTTTTAATCCAACGCCGGGAAGTGAATCCGCAATTTGTCTTGCACTTGCAGTATTTATATTTAATCTGTGATCGATTGGAAAAGTTTCTCGATTAGTTGGTTTTGCTGATTTATCACCAGATGCTTTTAATTCATCAGTAAGCCTTTCTTCAGTTTTAATTTTTTCATTAGTTGCTGCTAAATTTGGAATTAAATCATTTTCATGAACATAATCCACTTCATCATTTGCATTCATAACCATCCAAGTACCATCATCACCATGTCGTGAAATTTTTTCAACTAAACCACCTGTAGTCTTGTGCTGATATAACATAATAAAAATTGTTTTTCTAAATTTAGCTTACCCTAATTAATTTTTGTTGACAATAAAAAGCGAGCCATAAAGACTCGCCTTGTATCCTACATTTAAAAATATAGATTAAGAATCTGTTCCACCCACTTGTGAAGCAAAATCCACAAAGGAAGAAACGTCACTCCAAGCAACATCCGCAGCTGGACGTAAGTAGTTTACACGACATACAATGTATGCTGCTCTACCTGCATCAGAATCATCTGAGGAGATGAATAAGCCATCACCATTAACTGCAGTACCAGTAATAGCGTTGACATTATAAACTTTGAAAGTTGTGTCAGATGTTACTTTGAACATCATGGAGTTTGCAGCATCCTGATCATCAATACCAGCTGTTGTTACAGTAGTCCAGAAAGGAATGCCTGCAGTTGTTGTAGCACCTGTTCCTTGAGCAATAGTTGTACCACTAAATGTTAAAGAACTAGAAGCACCAGCTAAACCATTAGCCTGTGTAGCAGGGACACCAAAAGGTGATCCACCGTTGTCAGGGCCAAGCAGAATTACTTCTGTATTTGTGCCTCCAATGTCTGCTGTTATTGGAGATGCTGGGAAGCTAGGAAGTCCTGATGAAGGATCATCCTGAGCAATTGATATGGATGCTCCATATACATATGCAGGTCTGCCTGAACTTGCCTTAACAATCAAGCTTGTGCGATCATCTCTAACACGGTCACTAACTCTTCTGTCTGGAGAAGGTACAGTGATGTCGAAACTCTTGAAGCTTGCTTTAGTAGCAGCCAAGTTAGATACTTTTACATAACCAACTAATTCAAAGGCTTCAATTCCAGGCCAACCAAATACACCTTCATGGTTAAATGAGGATAATTTGTTGATCTGATTTCCAGGTTGTAGGATTGCTCCTGCGTCACTTTTGTAAGTTGCCATTAGTTAATACCTCCTATTACTCTGTAATTGTGAAGGCAGTAGTAATGAAGTCCTTGTTCAAGTTCGCAAACCCGGCATATAGTTGCCAAATCAGAATGATAAAACGTGAAAAATCATCGTTGTTATTAATTAAAACTTGAGCATTAGGACCACCAATACCAACACCGATAGCCTGTGGACCAAAGAATAGTCCTGCAGGTGTTGTTTTTGTGGAAGCTCCGTTACCATCACCAATATCGACCGAAATTGATTTTGATGGGAAGTTTGTAGATTCAAAAAATCTAACTCCTTCAAATACGAATCCAGAAGGCATAACTGGCTCACCAGCTACAAACTGAGCTTGTCCATACTGACCACCAGCATAGATTGCTTGGTTAGGTGCCATAGCTCCCATTAATGGAGAACCTTGACCCATCCCTGGATATCTTGCTACCTCACGGAAGCCTTGATCTGCACGTAGATCTTTCATGAATGAAGGATCTGCTATGCATCTATAGTATCCATCTGCGAATACAGGAACATGACGCTTTCTTAAGCTTTTGACTACTTCAAGAAGGTCAGTCTTTACATTGAACTTAAAACGCTCAGAAGCGAATTCTGTAGCTGTATAAGCATTAAGACCACCACCAGCAGCTTTTGCTTTGCCATTTGGATAATAGTATCCACCCTGTGTATCAGAGGATTGACCACGAGACTCAGATTTGAATAATTCATCAATGAATACTCTATCTCTCCATCTACGGTAGTCATCTAACAGTGTTAACGAACCAATTGATTGATGGAACATATTTAAGTTTCCAGTATCAAGCAGTAATCGCTGAGCTGTCATTAGGGTTTCTCTAGCAATTTTAAATGTGCTAGGAAGTACAGAATTGTTAGGGTCAGCAGGACCTGTATATTCCCTAAGAGATACAAGTACTTTGTCTTTAACAATAGATCTGCTATTTGCTGTTCCGATAGTCTGATCCTGAGTCCTCTCTCTAGAGGTCTTAGTTCCAGGATTACCAAAGAATCTATAGCGATCTAGCTGTACCGTTTGTCCAGGTTGCTTTGTGAAATCGTGTACCACTACTGGCTCGGAAGCCATTTCTACGATGTACGCAGGATGTGGACGATACAGTTCAGCACCCAGGAGTTTCGGAAAATCGTTATCTATAAACATTTTTGAAATTCAGCTAGGTTGGCTGATTACGAACACTTTATTGTGCTCTTAATACTGGAAAATTAATTCCATTAGTTATAATTATAAATTGACTTAATATTCTACTTATTTAAGCTTAGGTGTTTATTACTGATTGAGTTGTGGTGCCATCAAGTTGATTACCTAAAGAATATGTAGTTGGAGGTACAGTACCAATTCTATGCATTGGAGTTACATATCCATCGGCTGGTTGTAAATCAGATTCTTGTGCAGCCGCCATTTGTTCTTCTAAAGCCATTAGTCTAATAGCATTTTCTGCCATTTTTTTTGCTTTTTTAGCTTTTTTGTGTTCCATTTACTTCTTGCCTTTTTTTGATTCTAATGGAGGCTGACCTACAGGTAACTGCATTAGTCCTGCAGCTGGTAAATATTGTCTTAAAAACATCTGCTCATTAGCTGCAATTAAATCTTGTGTTTGTTCTGCAGCTCTTATATTTCGGGGTGCTAATAAACCATTAGCTGGTAATGGTGATCCTGGTAAATTTAATTTTAAATATGATGCATCTAAATCAGATGGCATAGCAGCAGCTTCGCCAACTCTAGTATCTCCTTGTCTCATTCTTATACGTGCGTACTCATCTGTGTTACCAGAGACTATTTGATTTTGTATATCCGTTCCACCAAACGCTACTAGCTGAGGTGAGCCTATTGGACCTCCAGCAGTACCTAAACCTGCTAAAAATTTATCAGCCTTTTCAGATGTGCTTGGTTTTTTCTTTTTTTTCATAATAAAAAATTAAATGGGGTGTTTTACCACCCCTTTAACATTTACTCCATTACAAGAAGTTTTTGACGGAATACTTCAGGATTTTGCTGAGCAGCATTTAGATATCTCCATGCGTTTTGTGGATCTCTATCGGCTGCCCCTCCGAAATCTTTCCAGAAATCTGTTGGATCAGCTGGAGCTTGTGGCTGTGGAGGAACTGGCATCTCAGGTCTTGATGGAGCTTGAGATTGTATTTGAGGATTCTCAAACTGTTGACCTGCAAATGTAGGAGCTTGAGGAGCACCATATGCTTGCTGCTCTTCTTCTTCAACAGGATAAGGTCCTTCTGGCCCAAAGAATTCACAAGTGTAATCTGCTAAAACGTCTGGATCTGTAAGAATCTTTTCGTATGCTTTATGCTCTGCTGACATCTCCTGTAACAAACCAATAGCTTCACTCAACTGATTATTAGTTGTAATAAGTGAATCTTCAATTTGACAAGCATAGTTATTAAGAACTGCTGGAGCATCTGCACCAAAGTGATTAATTACTTCAAGTGATGCTTCACTTACTCCGTTTGCCCTTAGCTGGTCGTTGGTTATCTCCTGAGAAGTTTGGGAATAATTGTTGGAGTATGCCTGGCTGCTGTTGTTCGAAGGCGTATAAGTCGGCTGAACCGGATTGCTGTATTGGGTTGTTTGTTGGTATCCGTAGTTGGCCTGGTCGTTTGCTGGAGTCTGACTTGACGGTGCTGCCTGGAACGGGAATTGGACTGGTGAACTCAGGAGTCCTACCACTCTGTTGAATGCGTCCTTGTATGGGTTCTCCGCTTGTGGGGCTGCCTGCTGTGGCTGGGGGCTGTACCCTGTAGGGGCTGATACCCCCATCTGGGCTTGCACTTGGGGTGCTGGTGCCACTTGGGTTGTCTGTGGTGCCACCCATTGTGGGGAAGTTGCTACTGAAGGAGCTTGAGCCGAACTCTGAGCCACGTAGCTGGTCTGTGGGGTCTGGGATACTTGGGGTGCTGATTGGGTCTGAGCTGCGGTAGCGTCCTGCATAAGTTACCTCTTTTTGTAAACTTTCTAGTGTTCTATATAAAAATGGAGTTAGATCCAACTTGGGATCTGCTGCCATTGGTAGGTTAGGCTGCTGAGGGTGTGGAGTCCTCATCTCTTGATTTATTAAATCAATAAATGCGGAGTACGCCCTTTGTACTTCTCCCACCATTCTGAATGGAAAACCGGAAAGCATTCCAGCAATTTCGTCATCAGTTTTTGATGGAAATAAATACTTCAGTGCTTCTATACTATCAACCCCCAATTCTTGAAGGTTTCTAGTAAATATAGATTGATTTAATTTATCTTGTGCTGTATCTTCATAAACAGGTCCCATCCATCTCCAATCAACAGTTCTATCACCATCTGGGGCAAGTCCTAAAACTCCATCAGGTACTTCTTGTTTTTCGATTGCAGTATCAATTGCTTTCTGCAATTTTTGTTCATATTTTAATTTTGCTTTTTCGTATTTTTCTATTTCTTTTGGATCTTCTAAATTTTCTGGAGGATTTGGATATTTTATACCAGAAACAAAAGCAAATGATTTTCTAAAAATTTGCTCTTCTTGATAGATAATTAATTCAAAACATTTACAAATTCCATACTGATAAATTTGTAAACATTTCTTTTTAGCCGTTGCACTAACACGACCATATGCTGATTTAATTTCAGTAGCAGTTACGTTTGTAATACTTAAATCATCTATACCACCAAGGGCTAATCTTATTTCACTTCTTAACTGTTCTGTATAACGAGCCTGATCAGATCCTACAGGATTAGGTGTAATAAAGCCGACACGATCAGAAGGCTCTAAATTAGCAATAACTCTTGGGACTCTCATTCCACTTCCCGGTCTACCAGCATAGCCAGGTTGTGCTCTTGTTATAGGATCTTGTTTATATGTGGAACTAAATAAATCAACATTAGAACCAAAACCTGACTGACTTGATATACTCGGTCTTTGTGAAGTTTCAGAGTCGCTTTCTACAATGTCTTGTTTAGGTCTAGATGAAAGAAGAGTTGGATTACCAAAAAATGATAAATTTGCTCTAATATTTTTAACCATCTCATCATGAGCAACAATTTGATTAGCCAAGAAATCAAATTCTCCTGCACCATCAGTACCGAAAGCATCAGGATTATTGAATACTTCAACACATGGAATAAACTCCATTGTGTTTTCTACAACTTTTTTATCTAAAGCTGCAAAGTTTGTTTTTTCTTGTTCGAAACTTATCTCTTGTTCACTATGATATTCTTCAATTTCTTGAGCAGTAATTTTTAATCTCATATATCTCTTATCAGTATTTAAACCAACACCAGAAAAACCTTTAGAAGATCTAACCTTGTATGGATAAATAATAATTACTTCTTCTAGCTCTCCTTCAGGTGTGTAATATGTTCTATATGACTCTTTATTAAACCAATAAATTCTATAAGATTTTTCAGTGGGTCTTATATAAAATAATCCTTTTCCATAGGATAAAAATCTATCCCATATTGCATCAAGTCTTGCGTCAAGTTGATTAAACTTTATTACCTGTTGTATAAAATCAAATCTCTGCGTACCAAAATTATCTTGTCTTGGATAAAACTCCACACCTTGTCTTATACCAAACATTTTCATTTGGGATAAGTGTGAACTAACTAGCATAGTGTCAGCAGTTCCTTTTCCGTCCCTACTAATGACGGATTTAATCATATCCTCTAGAACTGATTTGCTATTACTTTCACTCATTAGATTAAGAACCTAGTTTACTGATCAATGGAGTATCCAGCGTAAACACGTTTTAATGTGATTACATCTCCCTCACATTCTACTTCAAACCTTTCATTAGGTTCGAGAGCCAAATCATGACATAGCTCATCAGGAAGAGGAATTACAGCAGATCCATAAGCATCTTGCTCTAATTCAATTTTGTAATACGTAGTTGCCATTGTTTGTTGTTAGTAATAGTTTAATTGGTCAATACTCTAACTCAAGTTTTCCACGAGTCATTAACCCATTACATAGCCATACTAAGGCATCAACACAATCGTCATGTGAGCTTACCCCAAAATTTACAATCTCGTCTGTTAAGTTAGTCATTTTTCTAAATTTATTAAAAATTATTTTTCTTTGCTCAAAAAGTCCCATAATTCCTCGAAATCTTGCAACTTTATCTCCACGGAAACCTTTAACAGGATGCCAAATTAAATTGTATAATCCTTGCTCCTGTAAACATATTCTTTTAAAGTCAGCTTCTAACGATGCTTGATATGCCACTGCTTCTGACCATACATCTATAGAACTGCCTGTTGGAAAATAATTCTTACCATCTTTATGTATAATTCCCCATTCTTCCATCATTTCCATTAAAAGTTCTAATTTTTCTAAATTTCCCATTACTCTTACTCTCTTACAATCGATGATATGAATTTTATCTTTTACTCGTCCACCTAAAACAAAAACAGTGTAATCATTTTGTTCTCTTATACCAGCAGATAAATCAACCCCAACTCCTAAAGAATCAAATTCAGTTGATATAGTGCCTTTCACAATAAGGTCAGGAGAAAGAGATAATTCACTTGTTTGTACAATTTGGTTTTGATATTGAAAGCTAAAAGCAATTGGAGCTATTCTTCTTCTATCAAGTAAATATTCAAGTGACCACATATCCGGCCAATAAGAAATTTCTTCACCTTCTTCATCAACTGTTATAGCAGACTGAACTATTTGTTTCCAACCACAAGATGGTAAAAAAGTGGTGTTGTGTATATCATCATGACGAAATCTTGTTCCTAAACAAATAGCTCTAGCACCTTCAAACATTGTCGGAACAATAACTGCATTCCAGTTATCTTCCATAGCTTGTCTTATATCTTTATTCTTAATGTCATCAGAACTTTTAATAGCGTCATCTATTATACAAAGATGAGATCTTTTTGAGGTAACAGCACCTTTTAAACCTGCACAACATACACTAAATTCTTCTTCACCTGTAGATTTTATTCCTGCAAATTTCCAATCAATACTCCAATACTCGTTTGAGTTTATTCCTTTAGCAATTTTTACCTTTGGAAAAATTTCTTTATAAATTTTACTCTCTTCAATAATTCTTTTTATAGCGGCACTTTTAGGTCTTGCAACATCAACTGTATATGAGATGTATAAAATTTTTAAAGGTAATTTATTCATTGCATGAATACCTATAGCCCAAGCTGTATACAACCCTAAAACTGTAGATTTTGCAGATCCTCTAGGAGCAAGAATATCTATATTAGGTCCAGCAATACCTTTAAGACATACACTATCATCACCAGTGCAAAGATATTTATGCCACTCAAGATGATGTTTAGCCGGTGGTTTTCCCCCTACAACATCACAAAAATATGCAAAATTTTTCCTAGCCTTCTCTACGTCAACGTTAGAAGTTTTTTTGACTACTTGTTGTTTTGCAGCTGCTCTTGCTGTGCGTCTGTAAACACTGTAAATACTTGTACCTGCCATAAATGTAGCTTAGCGTACTTACAATAAATTGTAATTAACTATGCATCTAATTTTATTTGTGCATTGCTGAGCAGTATGATACAAACCTCCATCAAAAAGAACAACTCTTCCTTGTTTTGGAGTGACTCGTTGTTGAACAGTATAGTGTTTTGATTCTTTTCTTTCGTTATAGATAATTGTATCCCCATCAGCATCACATACATAATATAAAACTACAACAAAATCAACTCTTTCTTTAATGTCTATATGAGGTGTATCATCCTCTTTACTTCTAAGATTTAGTGGAAATTGTAAAAAAGACCTACCTTGTAATATTTTTGCTTTTGGAATGTTTAATACATCACAAGCATTTTCTAATAAAGGTATAAACAAATCATGATGATCACTTATTATCTCACTTGATCCATCATCATTGTAATTAACATAGACATGTGATAGTCCTGGCCGTCCTTGATTTCCTTCTTCATAACCCTCCGTTACATCTCCAATGTAATACCATGGAAAACTACTCTCATCATTAAATTCTTCATCACCCATTAAAATATTTTTTATTTGCTCTTGATAATTTAAATCAATAAAATCATCAATTACCCAAATTGCACTCATTTTTAATTAAGATTCTTCTTGCAATATTTTTGTCCAAACTCCCATAGATGCTTCTTGTAAAGGACCCTCTATAGGATCATCCCTAAAAATAGATAACATTTCTCTTAATGCTCTATCAGCTCCAGCTAAAATTAAACCTTGTTTATCCATTAAAACTTTTTTATCATCTATTTGTTTGATAGCTCCTCTAAGTTCTTTCTGCAACATAGCAATTCTTGCGGCACCCATATCTTGTTTTACTAAACCCATATCAATTGCTTCTCTTAATTTACGAATATCCTCTCGCATATTATCAATTTCAATTTCTAAAACTTGATTAAAATTTCTTTTTTTAAATTCTTTTTCTGACCAATCTTTGCATTCCACTATCGTCCCTTGAAATCCTAAAAATCGGGAAAATAAATATATTTGGATAGGTGATGCTGTCTTTTTACAAAATTCAAGAAAGGATTCACGGTCTTTGTTGTTTAAAGTGTGAATCCATTTCTTCATGCTCGATATTGGGCTTGTGCCTGTTCAAAGTCTCTATTCTCTTTATAGCGACGGAACATCTCTCTTTGCAAGTCGGTTAATCTGGCTTCCGTACCAGTTTCCCTTATGCCAGCCCTCTGTTGCCTACCTCTCTCTGCTTCAGATAATCGCTCCTGAGCACCAGTAGTCTCAATTCCCAAGCGTTGCTGAGCTCCCTCAGTTTCTCTTGTTCTACGAGTTTCTCTACCAGTAGTCTCGATTCCTAAACGTTGCTGAGCTCCCTCTGTTTCACGAGTTAACCTAGTCTGAGCACCAGTAGTTTCGATTCCTAAGCGTTGCTGAGCTCCCTCAGTTTCTCTTAATGAACGAGTTTCTCTACCAGTCTCTCGTATCGCAGCTCGCTCTTCTATGCCTCTTAAACCGATTTGTTTCTCTTGACCACCTAAGAGTTCAGCTTGAGTTTTTCTCTGCTCGGCTCCGGTAGTACCAATAGTTGCTCTAGTTTCAGCTCCCTCTGTTTGACGAGTTAACCTAGTCTGAGCACCTTCAGTTTCTCTTGTTGCACGAGTTTCAGCACCAGTTTCACGAGTTAAGGCTCTATCCTGCTGACCAGCAGTCTCTAAACCTTTTCTGTATTGAAGACCAGTTTCTGCCACTTCAGCACGAGTTTCTCTACCCTGTGCAGCAATATTAGCTCTTGACTCCTCTCCTGCTACTTTGGTAGTTAACCTATTTTCAGCACCAGTAGTTTGAGTTCTTCTAATATCCTGGCCAGCAAAGAATTCAGCATTAGTCCGATCCAGTTCAGCACCTAACTCCATATTTAATCTCTGTTGCTTTCCACTAACCTCAGTTAACGCATTTTGTGCGGCTAGAGATTGTGTAGGCACTTGAGTAGTTGGAGCTGGTGGTGGACTAGCTGGTGGATATATAATCTGTGGTGCCGGTGAACCTCCTCCTCCCATATTTTTTACCGTAAGTGATCTTTTTTAGTTTAAGTTGACCAAACCTTTAAACACTAAAAGTTGCTGCCGGAGCTCTAATACCTCTACTTGCAGCTTCACCAGCAGCACGTTGTGCATCTGCCATTGATTGTAATTCCATTGCAAATCCTTGAGAACCAGCAAGTCTTCTAGCTTGATCTTCTGATGCTCTTTTACTTATTTCTGAAGGTGTTAATTCCTCAAAAACTCTACCTCTTTGTTGTCTTCTTAAATTATCTTCTGCAGCTTTATTTAAAAATGCTTGTCTTATAGGTTCCGTTGCAACATATTGCCCTGCACCAAAAAGAGATTGTGTTAGCATTTGATCTTTTTGTATCTTTTTTAATTCTGGATATTGATCAATAAATGCCTGTACTGCTTCAGTTGTAGGTGATGTTGCAGAAGTCTCTTCTTCAGATTTATAAAGATCTTTTAATTTATTCTGTTGACTAGGTAATAATTTGTAGTTCGATAAATCATCTAGATCTATTTTTCCTAATCCTTCACCATATGCTCCTCTTTTATCTAAATCAGTTGCACCTCTAAAAAATTCATCTAAAAATCCAGTCACTACACGACCTATATTTCTAGGAGCATCCTCTGGAACAATAGTTCCATCACCTAAAACTCTTGTACCTTTTGGAAGTCCTACTGGCTGTAATTCAACTTTTAATTGTTCAACATTTTTACCTAATCCTGGTATTAACTCATTTGGTCCATAAAAATCTTCTAACTGTTGAAGATCTGTAAATTTTGGTGCTTTTTTGCTCCCCCCACCAAAAGAATCCATATACTCTTTAAAAGTAAAGTCAACATCTTTATTGGCTCCTACTTTACTTAGATCCATTCCTTTTAGATCGTGTTTTGACATTTTTAATAAGTGTATTGTTGTCTTAAAGCATCTCCTGCTTGTTGTGCAGCTGTAGTTCCCATTTGTAAACCAGCTTGCTGCATATTTTGTGTTAACGCTGCATTAGTTGCAATATTCTGAGCAATTCCTCTTGCAGCTATGCTTCTTGCAAAATCATCTTTCTTAGCCATTTCAGAAAATTTACGTACTGTTGGGAGAACAATGTTTTGAGCATCTCTTAGGGCTTCAGCATCT
>Ga0209348_1000668_pt1 | contig 17383 bp, 15 predicted proteins | sample ETNvirenome_2_30_FD_184065 | JGI IMG/M metagenome (GOLD analysis project Ga0209348, IMG submission 184065) | Marine viral communities from the Pacific Ocean - ETNP_2_30 (SPAdes) (version 2) | ecosystem: Environmental > Aquatic > Marine > Oceanic | place: Pacific Ocean | collected 2013-06-22
CAGCGACATTCGGAACAGACGGCTCTACCGCTGTCAAGTTCCCAGGTGGCTCTTCAACACTGTCAACAGGTGCCAACGATATTGATGTGGTCACGATCGTAAACGATGGAACCAACTTCCTGGGCAACTGTGCTAAGGACTACTCATAGGATCAACTGATGCCTCTGGGGATCGCTAGACACATAATCACATACTCAGGTGCTTGGTCACCTGCCACAAGCATTACGCCTGCATTTTGGATTGATGCATCAGACACTTCAAGTTATTCAGTCAGTGGATCTAATGTAACCGCAGTCACAGACAAGGCAGGCAACGCCACTATCACAGTTGGTGGCACACCTAATATAACCAACTTACTGGACGGCAAAAATACCTTTGCATTCCAACAAAACAACAACGAGGATTTGACCACAAACGAATTCCTCCAGGCTTCCAGTGGCAATCACTGGGCCATTGGAGTTTTTCAATGGAACAACATCAACGACAACCAGGACAGTTTCTGGAGCGTGGAGAACAACACTGTGAATGCGACCACAGCCAAGAGAGACTATGCTGTCAGTTCTAGTGACACTAGTAACTTCGATGGCGAGTTGGATCTAGATTCTCTATCAGTTAACAGGATCTCAACAACCATAGGAAACGCACAAAATTTCGATTCAGGCATAGCAAAGAACACCTGGAAGATAATAGGTGTGTTCTTCAACAAGGCAGGCAACCAAATTGGAGCAAGGGTAGACGGTGCCAATGCATTCACTCCGGTCAACGACTATGACAACTCACTGACACCCAACCTGGATCTACGTATATTCCGTAACAGATCAAACGAGAGGATGAGTGGTATAGTGGCAGAGTTTTTCACTGTTGCAAACGTTCCTGGCACGGGCGTTATTAACATGGACCATTTCGAATCAGCGGAAGGCTACCTTGCACATAAATGGGGACTGGAGGGACTGTTACCTGCTGATCATCCGCACAAGGCTAACGCTCCGTAGGCGGTTAAATCAAATCATAAAAACCGCTAAATATTAGTTGATATGACCCAAGAAGTAATCAATGTAGGTGTAAATGCGGATGACGGAACAGGTGATTCGCTTTACGAAGCCGGCCAGAAAATAAACAGTAATTTCACGGAACTGTTTGATATTACCTCCGTTAAGGCAGATATCAAGTTCTTGGGCAACAACATCACATCCAGATTGTCAAACGCCGACATATTTGTGCATCCAGCAGGCACAGGATCGGTTTTATTCCCGGGCATAAGATTCAATGACAACAACATAGAAGTTTTAAACACAAACGATGACATCAAGATAAGGGCCAACGGTTCAGGAAAAGTAACCATTGCTGGACTGGGTTTCAGTGGAACCACGATAAGTGCACCTGATTCTTCATCCGTTAATATAAACGAAAATTTATTTGTAGATGGTGACTACACAACAGCAGACGGATTTGCCTTCACCGGTGCTCAGACTTTTGCCACGGACATGGTGTTCGGCAACCTGACCCTAGGTAACGGCTCAATAGTAGACTCAGGTGGTGCCTTAAGTTTCGGAGATGAAGACCTGACCACAACAGGAACACTCAATGCAGGTGATAATTCAACGATAGGAAACTTAACTCTTACTGATGGATCTATAACTGATTCAAGTGGGGCAATCAGTTTTGGCAATGAGAATCTAAGCACAACAGGAACACTTGATGTATCGGGTCTCACAACCATGGGATCGATCTCGGTTTCTGGGGCGACATCATTCGCAGATTCAATCACTGTGGACAACCTTACATTCAACGACAACATTATTACAACAAGTTCAAACGCTGACCTAAAACTGACACCAGGTGGCACAGGTGTCGTGAGTGTTAGCAACCTTACAATAGATTCATCTATCAATTTCACCGACAATGTTTTGAAAGTCACAACATCGAATGCTGACCTTGGTTTAGCAGGCAGTGGCACAGGATCTGTGTTGATCAACAACGTGAATCTTGACGCAGGCACAATAGACAACACCGTGATCGGTGCTAACGAACCTGCCGCTGGTAACTTTACACAGCCGATCGGATATGACACTCTAGTGATACCTGACAAGATTACTTTCTCGGGCAACACAATGTCAACTAACAGATCCAATGACAATCTGGAATTTGAGGCGAGTGGAACAGGAAAAGTAATAATAAATGATTTCAGTCTACCCAATTCAGATGGTGACACAGGTGCTTTCCTACAGACCGATGGTAGCAAAGGACTCTCGTTCTTTGTTAATTCAATTTCATTCAGTGAGTCCACCATAGTTGACAATCAACAAACAATTGGTTTCACCTCAAAAACAATCATAGACGCCAACACTGCCACAGGCAGACACGAACAACTTATTTCGACTCCGGTTGTGATCGACGAATTTTCTCAGTCTAAATATGACAGTGCATGGTATCTGGTGTTGAGCAGGAACAAGGCGGCAGACAGCGCCATAGAATTTCAATTTCAAAAGACTATCCTTGCCCAGGGCACAGAGGATGGTTCAACGTTTGACGTCTTTACTGGTTCTTCACAGATCGTGAACAGTTCAGGCGCTGACAGAGAGCCATTGCTGGACGCGGACGTGCGAACAGCAGTAGGCAACGTAAGGTTGACCGGCAGGGCAGGATTACTTGCAGACTCATCTGTGTCTACGGACAATGCAGTCACATTTTTCAGAATAGGTCTGGGTGATAATGATTCATCAGGCTCACAGGCGGCATCAGGACTTGCGGCAACCAAGGTAACTGCGGATCTTGATTCTGCGACTGCAACTCTGGATAGTTTCTCTACATCCAGTGCAAGGGCGGCAAAATATTTCATATCTATCAACAACACAACGTCAAATGAAGTTTCATCGACTGAAGTACTTTTGGTGCATGATGGCACGGATGCATTCGTCACAGAGTACAACACAGTCATATCAAATGCTTCAACGACTAACCTGGCTACATTCTCCGCCGACATCAACGGGGGAAACGTAAGGCTCAGGGGTGCAAACGGAACAGCAGGCACGTGTAGAATCACGATGTACAGGATATTGATATCTGACAGCGAGTCTAGTTCCGATGGCACACATGTGGATGTGATAGGTGCCCAGAACATAACAAACATCGGGCAGACAACAATAGACGCAAACACTTTCAGGGGAGATGCGGCTCCCGATGTCAGTTCACAGAAGACCATAAGCAGTTATGCAAACACATTCGACAGTGTATGGTTCCATGCCATACACAAGGACATCACCAACAGTGAGTTTGCCATGCACAAATATTCTACGAATCAAGGCATTTCCAGTGACGGTAGCACAACAGTGGCGGGTATCACAGATTCGTCTATCCTTAGGACCGGTGCAATGAATGACGTCAACATCGCTGACGTGGTCATTAATGGTTCTAACATTGATCTCAAAGCAACAGGGCAGAACGACGGATCAACTACCATTAAAAATGCTACATCATATTTTGCAATTGGTCTAGGTGACAACACAGTTGATAATGAAACAGGACGTATCAAGACAGAGGCCGGGGTCACACTGGGCGGCAACACAGAAACCAAAGTTGATCATGTGATCTCCACTGGTAGCACACAAGGCCTACTTGCGGCCACAAGGACAGGTGCAGAATTTACTGCATCAGAATTCAATGGTGCCTTGTATCACGTTGTAACACGTGACCTCAATAATGGTAGTTTCGAGACACAGAAAGTTTCTGTATTACACAATTTTAATGATGCATTCGTGACATCATCTGCGGTGACCAGCACAGATCCTGGAGACACCCATCCAACCTTTGACGCTGATGTTGTCACAGCAGGAGACAGTGCATCCAAGGTGCGTTTAAGAGTAACTGATGGAGATGGATCAACAGTTGGTGCAAGTAACACAATGGCCTATTACAGGATAGGAATAGGTGACAGTGACTCAACAGGTTACGTGGGAGAGATAGGCCAGGTACATGATATCACGCTTACACCAATCATAGGTAGTGCCACCGCTACGCTGGACTCTTTTGCACATGCCTCAAATGTAGGAGCAAAATATTTTATCAACGTCAAGAACCAATCAACAGGTGAGTGTTCCAACATAGAAGCACTGGTTACACATGACGGGACCGATGCATACGTCACCACATACAACGAATTTTTCTCAGGCAACAACAGCCTTATCAGTCTGTCGGCGGTCATCAGTGGTTCCGATGTTATATTCAGAGGTTCTGCCACAGCAGGAGACAGCACCAAAGTCATAGTTAACCGAGTGGTATTATTTTCCGATTCAGAGTCTGATGAAGCCATAACAGACAGCACTAGGAAAATAGTTGGGAACACGATTGTTTCAAGTAGTGCGACGGCGTTTGATAACTTCCAGGCCAGTGATACTGACGCAGTGCATTATGTGATTACAGGTCAAAAAGGCGGAAGTGAAAATTTCATATGCGAGGCCACAGTGGTTACTGACGGGACAGGTGTATTTGTATCACAGGGTCCAAATGTAAGCACCAAGGCCACAGACATGTTAGAAATATCAGCAACCATATCCAGCGGTAACGTGGAAGTAAAAGCCAGCTCAACATCTGGCTCATCCACGGTGCAGGCCTATGCGGTCAGATTGAAAGCACCAACAGCCGTAACTTCCACAATTGACTCTTGGGCAATAGCAGACTTCAGGGGAATGAAATATTATCTAAGTTGCACTGCTCCTGATGGATCTGTTTGTAATGCGGAGGCAATGGTGGTGCATGATGGCACCGACGCCTACATAACGACCTTCAATGAACATTTCAGTAACACAGCACATTTCACCCTATCGGCGGCGGTAAGTGGAAGCAACTGTGTGGTCACTGCTACTCCGCTGGTTGGTGACACAGTCGTCAAGTTTTATAGAATTAGTTTGACTGACAGCCTAAGTGATGCCACTGCGGCAGACGTCAAGGCCGTTGGTGCTGTCACTATATCAAGCACCGCAACTGCGATTGACACTTTTGAGGACACAGAACACACAGGAGCCAATTATATCATAGTGGCAAAAAATAGTGGTGAGGCCTCAGCATCTATAATGGAGGCAACAGTACTGTCAAACGGTAGAGAGGCATTCGTACATGAAGGTCCTTTCGTGTCAAGCAAAGATACACCACAACTGTCATTGACAGCCGAACACAACGGTTCGACGACAGTCACCTTAAAAGCATCATCAACTTCTGGTTCAAGCACTGTTGTGAACGCTTTCAGGATACACATGCTAAGAACAGACAGAGACGCATTTACAACCCTTGACACATTCGCACACACAGACGAGCAGGCGGCGTACTATCTAGTCGCGTGTAAGGATGGTAGCGACAGAGTTCAGTTATCAGAAGTGATGTTGGTGAGCGATGGAACTGATGCCTATCACTCAGTGTTTGATGTCAACAGTGAATCAGCAAGTTCTCCATTTATCACGCTAACATCTGCTGTGAACGGTGCCAACATTGAACTGCGAGGGGAAAGCACAATAGAGCAGTCCACGACCATCACAAACATATTCAAGATTCCTTTGAACAGGCCCACTGGAAATCCTCAGTCAAATGCTATTTTAGATACGTTTGACAAGACCACTCACAGGAGTGCATCATACTTTATCACCATATCAGATTCCAATACAGGAACACTTGGAGCCTACGAGACGCTGGAAGCAAGGGTCACCCATGACGGCACAAGTTCGTATATTTCTACTTTTGGAAGAACCTGCAGTGTAACCACAGGTGATCTTGTTGACTTTACAACTGAAGTGTCAGGGAATGACATAAGGCTGAGAGGTGAGATAAGTAGTACTAATGCCCATAAAGTTACGGTGGTAAGGAGATTAATAAACATCTAACATGACTCAATTAGTTTTAAACGTAGGTACTAACGCAAACGACGGAACAGGAGATACGTTACGAGATGCAATGATCAAGGTGAACACAAACTTCACCGAAATTTATGCATCTGCAGGATTTGACCTCACAACAATACAAGTGACAGGCAATGAAATCAGAGCCACACGTACAAATGACGATATAGTTTTCAAACCGGCCGGCGCCGGAGCAGTGGAATTTCCTGCAATAAGAATCAATGGAAACAACATCGAAGGCACAAGATCCAATGAAGATATCAATTTGATTCCGGCTGGAACAGGAAACGTTGTGTTCGGTGCAATACAGATAGAAGGCACCACTTTGAGCTCAACTGATTCATCCACTATCAATATCAACGAAGGCTTGATTGTTGACGGATCGATGACAGTGTCAGGAGCCACTAACTTCTTGGGAGCCATTTCAGCAGGATCAGGATCCACTGTAGGAAATTTAACTCTTGCGGATGGTTCGATAACAGATTCGTCAGGGGCAATCAGTTTTGGCAATGAAAATTTAACGACAACAGGAACAATGAACGCAGGAACAGGTTCCACATTTGGCAACCTTACACTTGCAAATGGATCTATCACTGACTCCAGTGGAGCAATAAGTTTTGGCAATGAAAATTTAAGCACTACTGGAACTTTGAATGTTTCAGGATTGTCAACCCTAGGGGCATTGACTGTGACAGGAGCAATGACCTTCACAAGTGGAGGAGTCACAGTAGACAACCTTACATTCAACGATAATATTATTTCTTCAAGTTCTAATGCAGACATAAGATTAGAGCCAGGCGGAACCGGATCTGTAGTCATTGACAACCTAACTGTAGATAACAATATCAATATTACTGACAATGAAATAAAAGCGACAGCCTCAAACTCAGATCTTGTCCTATCTCCTTCAGGCACAGGACAGGTTGTTATTGCAAAAGCGGATATTAACAGTGGATCTATAGACGGTACTGTCATTGGTGGAACAACGGCGGCCGCAGGAACTTTCACAACATTGACTGTTACCCAAGCCTTGACACTTGGTCAGATTACAATCGATGACAACACTGTAAAAACAAATTCTTCTAATGCCAACTTAGAGCTATCAGGAAATGGAACTGGTGGAGTAACAATAAGTGGATTTACTTTCCCAGTATCAGATGGTTCTTCAGGTCAGTTTATAAAAACAGATGGTTTGGGAACACTTTCATTTGCATCGGCAGGTGCAACTTTAAATCACAGCGATCTTGCTGATGCATCAACCACAGTTGCAACATCTACTACTAGCACACTGAACACATTTGATAAGACTGTATACAGGAGTGCCAAATATTTCATATCTATTACCGACTCAACAAACAGCAGATTCGAAATTGTGGAGGCCAATGTTACGCACGACGGCTCAGATGCTTATGTATCAACTTTTGGATCAACCACAAACTACACTGGAGGACTTTGCATTTTCACAGCAGATATGTCTGGCAATGATGTAAGACTTAGGGTAACCAATATCTCAGATGCAAGTACCGTTTTCAAATTCCAAAGGATAGCAGTAGACTTATAATTTTACATTAGGTTCTTAGAATCTCAGATAAATAAACTTATCAAAAGGGGATTTTAAAATGGCACAACAAAGTATAAACATAGGATCAAGTGCAAATGACGGCACAGGTGATCCGTTACGAACAGCATTCGACAAAATTAACGACAACTTCACAGAGTTATATGGCTCTACAGCAGAGGCCAATGACCTCATAGAAGATTCAACTCCACAGTTAGGTGGAGATCTAGATGTTAACGGAAGACGAATAACATCAGCAAGATCAAACGAAGACATTATTTTATTACCAAACGGAACAGGTGGGGTAGTGGCATCAGCGATAAGAATCGCTGGAACTACTTTGAGTTCAGATGACTCGTCAACTATCAACATAAACGAAGGCCTGGTCGTGGATGGCTCTGCGAGTGTTTCAGGAGCAGTCACTATGGCTTCTACATTGGCAGTGACAGGCGTTGCAACTTTTACTGCAACTCCGGTTTTCAGTAGTGACATAACTGTCACAGATGATATTAATTTGATATCTGACAGTGCCGTTATAACTTTTGGTGCAGACAACGATACAACTTTGACTCACACAGATGGCACAGGATTAACTTTAAATTCAACAAACAAACTTTGTTTCAATGATGCATCACAGTTCATACAAGGTTCAAGTGCAACAGTATTATCAATCGGTGCAACTGATGAGATCGACCTAACTGCAACTGATATTGATGTAAATGGAACCATGAGTGTAAGTGGAACACTTACAACAGCATCGATTGCCACAACAGGAACACACACGGTTACAGGAACAGCGGCACTAGACGGAGTAACTATCAAAGATAACACGATTGCCTCCAATGCCTCAAATGCAGATCTAGAAATTTCTGCAAACGGTACAGGTAAGGTTGAGATTGAAGGGGTATCTTTCTTTGGAACTACTTTGACTGCGGCTGATTCATCTACAATTAATATTAATGAAGGTTTGGTTGTTGACGGCAATGTGACTGTGTCTGGAACAACAAATACGGCAGACGTGGCTACAACAGGAAATACAACTGTAACTGGTAATAGCACAGTGGCAGGAGATTTGACTGTAGCAGGTTCGATAAATGCAGACAACATTATATCTGCTTCAAATGGTGACATCAATATAAATCCAGCTGGAACAGGTGCGATCAATTTGACGGGCCCTGTAACACACACAGGAACACAGACAACGACAGGACAACTTAACGTCGACAACTTAAGATTAGACGGAAACGTTTTGTCAGCAACATCAGGTGCAATAACGTTGACACCAGCAGACGGCCAGAATGTCACAGTATCAGGAACAAATGTTAAACTGACCGCGGCAGAGGCCAACTTTACATTAATGGAGGCTACAACAGCCAGAGCTGATGTAATTGAATCTGATACATCAAATGCCGATCTAGTGTTTAACACACAAGGAACAGGTGTGTTTGATTTTAACGCGGCAATTAAAATGGCTGAAGTGTCGAAACCTAGTGCGGTTGCTGATCATGGATTTATATATGTCAAAGACGATAGTGGCACTGGAGAGGTTTTTGTTCTTGATGGTGCAGATAACGAAACAAAAATTTCACCGCACAATGACAAAGGCGAATGGGAGTACTACTCACGAAACAGCACTACAGGTAAAACTGTAAGAATCAACATGGAAGCAATGATTCGTGATCTAGAAAAGTTCACAGGTAGCAAGTACATAGAAACTATATAAACAATATTGTACATTTAATACCTAGTCTTTTACAGCATAAGAATGAAGAGACAATGGAATAATAAGCGGCATAAAAAATCGCCGCAATCTGAGATCAAACGCTTGGAAGATGCCATACGACGTGCCAATGACAAAACAGAGCGTGAGAACCTAAAACAGCACATCGAACACTGGATTCGTACACAGAATAATCATAGGTAATTGCCAATAAATACCCTTTGTAAGGAGTAAGTTTAATGGCAACACCAGTGTGGTCTACCACAGCAGGTAAAATTGCATCTATTGACGAACAGTCAGCGTTTTCGCTTCAACTGGAAGCGAATACTAGTGATTCAACGGCCATTGCTTACTCGTTGATTGCAGGAAGCCTACCTCCAGGAATGTCACTTACATCCACAGGCTTACTAACAGGAACTCCGGCTGAGGTTGCCAAAAGAACTCTTTACACCTTCGTCGTGCGAGCCACGGCCGGATCCGCAATCACAGATAGAACATTTACACTAGATGTCAAAGGTGCTGATGCACCAGTGTTCACAACAGTTGCTGGGCAACTTAATAAGCCGCTATCAACAGTCTATACCACAGACAGCACTTCAACTACTGACAGTACACTTACAACTGCGGACGTTACAGGAAATGTTACAGTGTTAGATGGTTCATTTATCGAATTTGACATTGTCGCTACAGATACAGATACTGCCGCAGGACAAAATTTAATATACGAAGTTGTTGATGGTGCACTGCCACCAGGCGTAACAATGACCACCGGTGGAAAAATTTCAGGGGTGGTAGAACTTGCCATAGATGAAGCATATGGACCACAGGGCGGTTATGACTTTGATCCATTTCCAGACTTTTCTGCAATCAATCCAGATGATGGAGGATCACCTACCGCACCAAGAAACATTTATGACAGAACAGTAATTTCAAAATCTAGGTCAGTAAACTATGACTTTATAGTAAGGGTGACTGATGGTGTATCCAGTGTAGATCGTAATTTCAATATTTTTGTTTATTCAGCAGACTACTGGGTGGTATCAAACTCAAATGTTACAATTGATACAACCTTAGTTGGATCAAATCATATTACTATGGACCTTCACACAGGAAGGCCACCGGTATTTGTTACAGATTCCGATCTTGGTACATTTAGACATGATAACAAAGTACTAATCAGGATCGACGTATCGGATTTTGATCCACTACAAGCAGATCTAGAATACAGTATTACCAAAGGATCATTGCCAGCAGGCCTTGAAATTGACATAAACTCTGGAGAAATATTTGGAACACTCGCTAGACAGTCCGCTGTAGAAGTTGATCACACGTTCACCGTAAGGGCAAATAGAACTGTAGCCACAGGATTAAATGTTTTTGCTGAAAGACAGTTCACTATGAAAGTGGTAGGTGAAGTTGATATAGGTATCAGTTTCACAACTCCTAGCACAATAGGTACACTGACTGCCGACATTCCAAGCATATTATCCATAGAAGCAACAGCCGAAGCAAGTGACAGGGTGTTGTCATACTCACTGGTCTCAGGCTCGTTGCCGACAGGTATAACTCTATCTCCACATGGACATCTTATAGGAACAATAGATGCCAGTGATTTCACAGACTCAACAACCTCATTCACCTTTGAGGTCAATGCCAGTGACCAATATCAAATATCTGCTACAACTAAAGAATTTACAATTAACATTGACATACCGCATACATCTGTTGAGTACGGAAACATGACAGGACACTCAACATCGCTGATTGATCAAAATATATTTTACAACATAGCACAAGATCCAAATATCAATTCACCGGAATACATTTATAGACCAGAAGATCCCAACTTTGGAATGAAAAACAAACCAGTCATGCTGATGCTGGCCGGTCTGGAAGCACAGACTCTGACAACTTTCCAAAATCAAATGGAGCAGAATCATGCTCCGAAAACGCTTTACTTTGGTGACTTAAAAACTGCTATTGCTAAAGACGGAACCACGACAAAGTATGAAGTCGTGTATTTAGAAATCAAAGACAAATTGGAAAACAAAGATGGTGAAGCAGTGTCAAGTTCAATTGCACTAAGAGACGCAGTGACCAAACCTGTTCTGGGACCTAGGGCATCGAGTGCCGACGCCACGGCAGACTACGTGGATTACGAAGTTACCACAGACGGTGGACTGTCATTCAGCATCTCAGGATCTAAAGTCAGGTTCGCAAATCAATTGAGTGCGGATCTAGGCTTTGTTGAAACAGTGTATCCAAATGCAGTGGCAAACATGAGATCAAGAATGAAAAGTTTAGGCCACAAAGAATGGGACTATCTTCCTTTATGGATGAAAACAACACAAAGTGGTGACCTAGCACCATTAGGATTTGTTAAAGCAGTACCTATTTGTTATTGTAAGCCAGGACAATCAGCACTTGTTAAGAAAAGAATTTCAGATGGTAATTATAATTTTAAAAATATTTCATTCATAGTTGATAGATACATTGTTAGTAAGAGCAAGGTGGCCACACCAACTTTCACTGCTGACGGATCTACAACGACTTTTGAGGTTGATGAGATTATACACGAAGAGGATATACTGGTAAAAGAAGGAACACAAACTGTTTTTGTTGGACAGGGTGTAACCGCTGACAACAATATTAAACCAACATATCTTACAGCAGACGGAACAATAAGGTCTGCTGATCACGAATTTGGTATAACACTTACACACAACACATCAACCAAGAAAACTACAATTAGTTTTACCAAAGAAGTGCCGTCGGCAGGTACAATAATTAAGGTAGAAAGAGCGAACGATAAATATCTTAAATTTAGAGATAAAGGAATTTTGACAAATGGCAAGTAACATAGTACCAGGAAATGTAGACGGAACATATCCAAAAGCAGGACAGGACAACAGCTCTCAAGGATTCAGAGATAACTTTACTGCAATCAAAAATAATTTCACGGAAGCAGTCACGGAAATTGTGGACCTGCAAACCAATAAGGCCAATATGAATAAGGCCAGCAACTTTACTGATAATGAAATTACAAGAGCAAAATTTAAAGACACATCTCAAACTGTCTTTAACCATGGTAGTATTTCTGGTGGAGCAATAACTTTAAACCACGAAAACGGACACTATCAAACAGCGACAATAACTGCATCTACTACGTTTTCATTTATTAATTTTCCGCCTTCGGGTGCATTAGGAAGAATAATACTTGATTTGACTGTATCGCCTTCGGCATCCACTATTACCTTTCCGAGTGCTACAATAAAAGCAGATAACGTACACGGCAGTGACGGAACATCAGATCAAATATCGCCAGGACTTGGCAGAGTGCTTTATGAATTCATGACACCAGACGGTGGCACAACTGTACTGATGCATCAACTAGGTAAACAGTACGCCTAATAAAAAAGGAGTGTAATGTATTTCCATCCATTACAAGAAGAAATAGGTAACCTCTCCGACGAGGAAATTTCAAAAAGAATTAAAGACCTTTCTAGAAAAGTCAACACCGCAAGAAGGTTTGGGCGTAATCCCGACATGTTAGCACAACTAACGAATGCCTTGAATACTTACAGAAACGCAATAAGAGAAAGAAGAATTGAGGAATGGCACAAGAATAATAAAAAATTGCGAGGAGAGCCAGACCTAGGTGACTTGGTCAACATCGATTAGTAAATATACTGATGTCAAACACATTTACCTGGAAGACAAAATTCAAATCAATTATCATAGTAGACGGAGAACTGTTCTCCAATGAGTACAAAATAAATGTTTCACTAACTCCACACACTGCAGATCTTAAAGAACAGACGCAATATTTCGACAGACTTAAAAATCTTTTTGAACAAGTCTTTGCAAATACAATTACCACTTGGCGAGATGAACCATTGTACTCTTTATTGCAAACCAGTGCATCAAATAGATTTATTGAGTTACCAAAACCACCTTATGATCAAATAATGGCGGCGGTGTGTTTCTGCAAGGCCAACAGCATACTTGATAGTAAGATAGTGGTAAACAACATTCAATTGTCATCGTGGCAGGGTGATGGTATTACCTATACGGTTGACAAAGACAGCAAAGAGCTTATACTTTTAGATAGACCCGATTGGTTTACGGAGAAATTTAGTAAGTTCGATCCATGGTGGTTAAGGGCGGACACGGCAACATATGATCGAGAACTTGACAAAGGCATCTATACAGGACACTTTAGTTGGAACAATCAAAAGATTCCGGTTGACGAAAAGCATGAGTACCATGCTAAAATATTTGAATTCCAACCAAAGGTTTTAGATGGCGGCAAAAACAAAGATAAATGATTATGGTGATGTGATATTCTCAGAAGAGGATGCCATTGATCTACTTTACAACGATCCGCAATTCAACATATCAAAACTGTATTTTAATGACATTGAAAAATACACTGACAGTTTGAAGCAGTTAGGTATTGATTTGCCTGTAATTAACACAGCACCACAAAGATCCAACATTGCTGATTTTGACAGATCCAACTGTGACAAATGGCACATGCCAGAAAAGTATTACCAAATAAATGTTTTACAATGGCTGTTAGACAAATGTCAAAATGACGATGAAAAACAAAGGGTCCAATTGGAATATGATCTGTTTGAGAAGAAGAAGTTTATAAAGGTACTACAGTTTTTAATCTACTTTGTGGACACACTGAGAGCAAACAACATAGTGTGGGGAGTGGGCAGAGGCTCAAGTGTTGCCAGTTTTTGTTTGTTTTTGATAGGAGTACACAAGATAAATCCTTTGTTGTACAATTTAGATATCACTGAATTTTTGAGATGATAAGTAATAGAAATAGGAGCATATTATTATGGTAGCAAGAGCACCCAGGAAAAGAATGTATAGATCGATGCAGGGTAAAATGATCGACATCGATAAACTTAGAGCGGCCAACGAAAACGTTCAAGCAGTTGGTAACATGAATGTAAACGCAAGAGGTGATGTGTTAGGAGCAGGCGGAAAGGTTGTAACAAAGAAAGAAACAGTCATTCAGAAGTACTACGAACAACCTAAAGGCATGGTAAGTGACACTCCACGTCCAAAGGCAATGCCGGCACCAAGTAAAGAACCACCTAAGCGAATGTCCAAGCCTGTGGAAAACAAGGCGACAATAAAGAAGTCAGCACCTAAACCCAAGGCTCAGCCAAAGGCCAAAAAAGGTATTGACGCCGCACTTGACGGCATAGAATAAATCTGCTAAACTAATCCTATAATGGGACATATAGAAGATCTACAGGCAAAGGGTTTTGGCTCACACGGCGGTAAGCAATATACTGTTGAGAATGATATCAAACCTCTGAAGAAGAGAGTGTTAGTTTCTGACATGCAATTTGGTGCCACAAAGTCAAAAGGTGGTATCATCCTTTTAGATGATGATGGGACAGAAGCCGGTATACACCCACGTTGGGCTAAAGTCTACGCGGTTGGTGATCAGCAGGATGATGTTAGAATAGGACAGTGGTTGTTGATAGCACACGGCAGATGGTCGAGAGCATTTAAAGTGAAAAAAGACGGTGAGGAGTTAGAAGTTAGAATGATAGACGAAAACGACATACTGCTTGTTTCTGACGAGGAACCTGAATTCAACAACAGGCAGGCCGGATATATCAACACAGGTGGTATGCAACAGATGACATCACTTCCTGGCAATGACTAAACTTTACAATAAAAAATTATCAGAAATCTTTACTACTCATAGTAAAACACCCCTGGGAGTGTTTCTCAAAGACAAGCATAAACAAAGTTTTGGTTGGCAGTACAACAAAACAGAAAAACTTTCCAGTAAAATTTTCTACGCGATAGGATGTAGTTGGATACAAAGTAGGTTCCTACACAGGGTGTTTCTTAATTCCCACTCCGACTATCTCATGATAAACCGAGCCGTGGGCGGTCAGGGTAATAGCATGATAATCGACACAGTCAAAAGGGACATCGATTTTCTTAATGACCTAGGGAAAGAAACTATGTTCCTGGTGAGTTTCAGTGAGGTAGGCAGGAATCAAAAAGACTTCTCGTATGCCAACCCATCTAGATTTTCAAACGCCCATGATTATTTTTCTGAGATTCTGAAAGCACAGTATTCCGAAATTGCAGGGGTACTGAAAAACGTCAACAGCCACATCACGACCAGTTGGGTGCCCAACAATTTTAATGATAACAAGACCATATTGGATTTCTGTGGTGATTCCATACACGAAAGACCAAAAAGAGATGTATACCACTACAACAGTGGTCTGCATTATTACATGAGTGGCAGGAGACTGTTTGATCACTTCGATCATCTGTCCGCTATAGAGGAGACCGCCGCGGCGGTCAAGTGGGTGATCGGCCATGAGCACGTTGACGAGACCATGCATGTCCAAAGTTATGAACCTTACGAATCTTTCCTGGACGGGATACTATAGTGGTGCAGGATTTCTTACAAAATGAAAAAAATTAAACTCAAAAGAACACACGTCCCAATTGATAAACTAGTAACAATGGCCGAACTAGGTCTAGGCAAAGAACGTCCTTTAAATAAAGAAAAAAGGACATGGATCAGCAAACTGAAGAAACAGTCAGAACCGTTTGATCCTATACTTGTCACACCGATAAAAGACTCTGGATATTATCTATTGACCGATGGATGGCATAGAGTACAAGCGGCTAAGGCCATGAAAGAAAAAGAAATAGAAGCCCTGCCATTACCAGCAGACATAGGAATGAGTATGGCCAAGGCAAATAAAATACTGCGGGATATTGATAGAGAGTATGGATTCAAACTGAAGTGCAGTGACATCATTGGCCAATGGGCTTTCTACAAGGATTGACATATAGAAAATAAATGCTACAATAAGGCATGGTACAACGTTTTGGTTTTTGTTGCAAATGGCTTAACTCTGAATCTGAGTTTGGCGGAATGAAAGTGAATGCCAAGGATCGAGAGCTCAACGGCAGATCGACAACAATGCGTTGGTTGAGAGAACACAAAGACGAGGCAATTCAAAGGCAGTGGGACATCATGACGCACAACACACTTGCCGCACGTAGGCTTGTCCAACGTGTTGGTTCTCTGCCACCCGAACGTAGGATGGTCAGACTAGGTAGCGAGATGCTACAAGGCTACACTGAAAAAGATTGGAAAACATGGTGGCAACAACCGGACCTACAAAAACACCTTGCCAACTTGTTTGCTCCCATAGGCGAAATGGCAAGGACATTAGACGTTAAGGTCAGTTTCCATCCAGGACAATTTTGTGTGCTGTCAAGTGCAACTCCCGAAATTATTGAAAGGAGCATTGAAGAATTTGAGTATCATGCGGACATGGCAAGATGGATGGGATTTGGCAAGAGTTTCCAAGATGGTTGCAAGATCAATGTACACATCTCAGGTAAGCAAGGACCAGATGGCATACGTAAAGCATTACCGAGGCTATCGCAAGAAGCACGTAATCTAATCACTATCGAAAATGACGAGATGGGTTGGGGACTAGACGCTAGTCTTGAACTAGAAAAAGATCTTGCATTGGTGCTAGACATACATCACCACTGGATCAGAGATGAAGAGTACATTGATGCCAACGATGATCGTGTCAAAAGAGTCATAGACAGTTGGCGTGGTCAAAGACCTTCTATGCACTACTCATATTCAAGAGACGAACACTTGGCAGTTGCAGGATTAGGAGATAAGACCCACACAGAGATGCACAACATCAAAGACCTACTGGCAAGAGGTTGTAAGAAACAGAAACTACGGGCACACTCAGACCTGTTACCAAACAGGAAAGTCAACGACTGGGCACTATCATTCTCGGAAAATTTTGACATACAAGTCGAAGCCAAAGGTAAAAATATGGCAACTGAACAATTATATAGACAATACCTAGAAAATTCTATATAATCTAACAAACAATAAAGGATGGAAATGACAGAAGATGTATTAGGATATAGTTCACATGATTGGCGTAAAAATACCGACGACGCAGTAGTTGTGGATGACAAAGGCGAAAAAATATTAAAAGTAAATTCAAGCAGAGTTATTTTTACAAATCCAAAAACATTGAGGGAAGAAACAGTTGACGTTTCAAGACTGGTAAGAGTTTTTGTTAATAATTTTGAAAGTCATAAAAGAAGCGTAAAATAAATGAAAAAAATTATTAGGTGGGTCAGTCTGATTCCATTATTACATGCACCTGCGTA
>Ga0209348_1000669_pt1 | contig 17362 bp, 15 predicted proteins | sample ETNvirenome_2_30_FD_184065 | JGI IMG/M metagenome (GOLD analysis project Ga0209348, IMG submission 184065) | Marine viral communities from the Pacific Ocean - ETNP_2_30 (SPAdes) (version 2) | ecosystem: Environmental > Aquatic > Marine > Oceanic | place: Pacific Ocean | collected 2013-06-22
GTGAGATACCTGCACACCTACCGGATGAGATAGAACGCATGGTGGTGCGGTGGACGCCATCTACTGCCAAAAAGTTTCAAGACGAGATGAAGGCGCTGGTGTATGAGCCGTTTGACGGCATGAAGATCTTTGTAATGAACATAGAGGCGCTATCTACTGCGCGTGGTACAAAGGCCGCGTATGCTTTTTTATGTAGAAATCCAAGTAACATAATGATTGTGGATGAAAGCACCACTATCAAAAACCGTAAAGCCACACGCACCAAGAATGTGATGATGCTGGCTAATCACGCCGCTTACAAGCGCATCTTAACGGGGTCACCGATTACCAAGTCACCTATGGATTTGTTTAGTCAATGCATGTTTTTGTCCCCGGCTGCGCTTAACTTTAACAGTTACTTTGCCTTTCAAAACCGATACGCGATTGTGCAAAAGCGCACTATGGGCACCCGTGCATTTCAGGAGATCACCGGATACCGCAGGCTGGACGAATTAAACCAGAAGCTGGATCGCTTCAGCAACCGTACTCTGAAAGAGGACTGCTTAGACCTGCCGGACAAAATGTACATGCGGCGAGACGTTGCGCTGACAGACGAGCAAAAGAGCCTGTATACGCAGATGAAGAAGCTGGCTTTAGCCAAGCTGGAGAGCGGTGAACTGGCCACAACAGCCAGTGTGCTGACACAGATCATGCGCCTACAACAGATATGCTGCGGGCATTTGCAACCGGATGAGGGCGAGATACAGCCGGTGGAGAGTAACAGGCTCAAGGAATTACTGGAGATCACAGATGAGCTACAGGGAAAAGCCATCATTTGGGCGTCGTATACCTACGACATTCAACAGATAGCTTCGGCCCTGCGCCACCGCTTTGGGCCCGAAGCGGTGGCAACCTATTACGGCGAAACCCCGCAGGATGAACGTCAAGAAACGGTCAATCGTTTTCAGGACAAAGATAATCCGCTTCGTTTCTTTGTTGGTCAGCCGCGGACAGGTGGCTACGGGATCACGCTGACCGCGGCTAACACGATGATATATTACTCAAATAGTTATGATTTGGAAATACGGTTGCAGTCAGAGGACAGAGCGCACCGTATAGGTCAGAGCAACAAGGTGACATATATCGACTTGGTATCGCCGCGCACTATTGACGAAAAGATCCTCAAGACTTTACGCAACAAGATAAACCTTGCCGGTCAGGTGCTTGGAGAACAGGCTAGGGAGTGGTTGGTTTAGCGGCGAGGGTACGGGAAAATACTGCCTATCCCTTGTTGAACAGCACCGCCTTTGGCAAACCCAAACTTAGCCTCCACGCCAAATCCAAGTCCTTTACTAGCTGGGTTGAAAGGACTAAAACCCTGAAAACCGGTTGTTGTAGGACTGGAATATTGAGCTCCTAGTATGCCTTGATTTAAACTAGCTTCTAAATTTTGTTGTGCTTGACTCTTTTGATTAGTAGACGCTGAAAGAGACTCGGCTTTAGCCTGTGCATCCGCGTACATATCTGCCAGAGTTTTAGCCGTAGGTGCAACAGTGGGCGTTGTGAGACTTACAGGGGTGCTTAAATTAGTGGCTGTTAAACCAAGCGCCTCATCCATAGACATGTTTTCCATGGACGTGTCTAAATTTCCACCCTTACTAGACGTGTCAGTTGTTCCCGTGCCGTATCCTGTGCCTAATCCAGCGGCGGCTGCCGCAGCGGCTGTATCTGCCGCAGAAGAACGAGCGGCGCTATCTTCACCGCGATAACCGGTGTCAGGTGCAGGTGCAGGTGCAGGTGCAGGTGCAGGGTCGGACGGAGGCGCAGGAGTTTTACTACCACCGCCGTTGCCACCGTCACCACCGAAGCAACCGAACTTTATTTCAAATTCGTCTTTGCCTTCGTAGATATCATGTAGGCCGTCATACCAACGCTTTTTAAACACAGCTATGCCTCCGTCCTACGATATCTTCTTGTACGCCTGTAGCGTAACCCTTTTTCTTATCGTTGGCCTGTCGTAAGAACGTAGCCCCGTCATACGGGTACACTTCGATATACCGGCTGGTCAATTCCTGCTGTACAAAACGTCCTATTTTCAATGCGTTATTGTACGGTGCGATAAAATCTATGACGTACAGCATACCAGACTCGTGGTCCGTGTACCAGTCTTCGGGCTGCAACTTGCGTGTGCCGTTCTCGTAACCCTCTGCTGCTTCTTTCGTCAGAAAGGCATGGCTGAACAGACCCGTAGGCCGTGGAAAGATCTCCGTCTTGGCCGTTAGCTTGTCCTCGTACACGACAACCATCTTTTTTGCTTTGATGGCAGGCAGGACCAGCCGCTCCAGATCGGCAATGTACCAGTCACGGTGCATATCGGACTTGAGCATTAGTTCCAGTACGTCGTTGATCATCCCATCAGGCTCCCGATGCCTTCTATCAGGGCGCGGTCTTCCGGGAACATGGCAGCAAATCTACGTCTGTCCACCGGTCCGCTGGCCGCGGGTGGTGGAGGTGGAGGCGCTGCCGACGCAAGGGTGGTTGTGGGAGGTGGTGCCACCGGTTGCGCCGGAACTGGTTGTGGTGCTGGCATAGCTGTTGGTGCGACGGAGCTTACGGGACCTACTGTTGGCTCATTGTCTACTTCTGGCACTACATAGTCTTCTCTATCTTCGGCTGTACTAGAGCCAACAAATGGTGCGGCTCTTCGACCCCCAGATAACAAAGCCTCCGTTGCTACACCAGTAAACCCTAATTCCTTAAATTTATTGGCCAGACGTTTTGCAAGGTTCAATGCCTGTTTATCATTGCGCGGCTTTTCTAACATATCTGCTAGAAGTTGAGGATCTTCAAATAAAGCAGCTACTGCATTTCCTTTTAAAGATGCTGGAACTTCATTAAAAATACGACCATATACCCGACGTAAAGCTCTAGAACCTGCGCCTTGTGCTATGAGGGTGTTGCCGCTACCAGTCATACTAGCGGCGCGTTCACCCATCCCAGAGCCTGCAATTCTAAGGTAGAAATCAACCATTGGGCCGGTGTCTGCTAAAAATTGATCGAAATCAACATTTCTAGCGGCGCTAGCTTCCATTTTTATCATGGTGGTTAATACTTTTCTTATTTTATTTTCCTGACTTTCACTAATTATGTTGTTCTTTAAAGCCCACTCCATAATAGACGTGTCTGAGACGGCTCCGGGTATTTTTTCAAAAAGCCCCTCGTAAGCCGCTCTGGGGCTAAAATTACCAGCGCTGCCGCCGCTATGCGTCATCGACCACTCTAATATGCCCGACCTTAATCCTTGACGCGCCAGATCTTTCATATCGTCTGGTGCGACATCTATCATACGCGCTAAATTATTAAGAGATTTCATAGGAGCTCTACTGCTCTTAGACATAATCCGAGCAACAACTAAAGCGGGGTTCTCTGTTGCTCCCGGAGTGTCCGGCAGCAAATCCATAAAAGAGGCTTGTTTCTTTAAATTATCAACGGCTTTCTTGTTATTTAAAACGGTTGATTTAAGAAGTTTGTTTGCTTCCTCAACATTTATCAAATCTTCTTTTACCGTAGGGAAAAAATCTAAAAGTTTAGGCTCTTCTGGCGTGCCACTATTTGTAGATACCCACTTTCTTAGACGTTCTGGATCTATTTCCCCAGTATCCGGGTCCATAGTAGCTCTTCTAGCATTACGAAGGAGACCCTCTAACCCACCGTAAATGCTAGCTTGGGCCTCTGCCGCTCCCGTAAGACGCTCATTAACAGCAAATTGTGCCGCTTTACTCATTTGCTCTACTCTCAGATAAGTAGCATCATCACCACCAGTAAATAAACGGTTATGTAAAAGCTCTGGATTAATCCTAGATCCGCCTTTTCTATCTAAAGACAGAAGGTCTCCAGCAAAAGCTCTAGTAAATACGTCATTTAACGAGCGAGAGTAAGCTCTGGCAGAGTCGTAAGCTACGCTAGCTCCCTCTGGAAAACTTTCTAGATCTAGTAACAAATCAGCAGCGAAGGCATGAGCGATACGAGCAGTTTGAAGATCATTATTAGCCAAAGCAGTTCTACCAATATTTAAAGCCGTGGTTCGCATATCTTGCACTTCTGTTACTGTCAAAACCCCTAGCTCTGCTTGATCAGCCATAGACGCCTCTACTCCTTGCCGAAGCGTTTGAGTACGAAGCTCTGCTGCGGCTAAAAGGTCTGCTTCGGCATTTAAAACGTCCGCATATAACTTACCGCCTTTCTTGTCTATAAAGCGCGGGTCCGTAAATTCTTTCGTAGCGTCACGTAACCGTTTTATTTGCTCTTCAACGGGCAGGTCTGAAATGAAGTTTTTAAATGCATTGAGTCTATCTTCATAAGTAGGACTAGTTGGTCCTGCCTGTAATCCAGCAATCTTTGCTCTGCGTCTATCAAGTACTTTTGCCTCTGGTAAAGTTTCTACTAAGGGTTCTGCCAGTTCCTCGACCCCAAGCTCTTCAGCCTTTCTAGTGACGAACCTCTGTAGGTTACGTAACTTTGGTAAATATTCTGCCGCAGCTTCGGGAGTAGACGGTAGTATGCGTTGCCAATTCGTAATGAAATTAGGCAAAGGGACTACCTGACCATCTGCGTTTTTAAACTCAGATATTTGAAGCTCCGGTATGGATGACCAAAGTTGACTTTCTCTATTTCTAGCCTCTTCTAAAAGATTAGCGGTGACTAACTGGAGATTTGAAGATAAGTCACGGTTCCCTTTGGTAGCTCCTACACGCTCTGCCGCTTGAAGCACTTGATCGGCAACCACGGCTAGTTCCTCAGAAAGCCCCACATCAAATATTTCTTTTTGAAGCGCAGCCGCCTGCTTTATCATCTCCCTATCACCCGTAGCAGCCATGGTTAAAATCACACCACGGAGAGCATTAATTGCCTCTCTATTAGACTCAGAGCGCTGACGACCAAGACCTTTGTTTGTTCTTTCCATAGAAGCTTGCATTGCAAGAAGAACAGGGTCTGCTGATTTTTGACCCGCGGTGAGCCTGATTTTTTCACCCGCTTCGTTAATCATAAACTCATCTACGCTACTATCCCTAAGACTTGCAATCAGATTGTCTACGTCTTGTTTTGTGTAACCTTCTATTTCTAATTGATCACGAATTTCATTTAAGGCTAAGTTTAGCTGAGCTTCGTTAACTCTGGAACGAATGCCAGAAAAACCTTCAGACTTATACCGATCATAATACTCGCCGATTGATTTTTTAACCGCAGGTAACTTTTGCGCTAGAAAAGCTCCGAATAAGCTTGGGGTAAGACTACCTGCAATTTCAAAGCCTACGCCTACCCCCTCCTGACCGGGGAATCTTGTCTCAGCTTCATATCGCCCACGAATTGCACCATACCCTGCTGCGGCTTCTAAGGCTAAAGTTGTTTTTGGAGCACCGTAGGCCGCGGTCCGTGTATTGTTCAACATGTTTTCCACACCTTGAACAAATCGGGCGGTCCGTGGTCCACGTCCTGTTCTCAAAGTTTGAGCAACACCGGGTTGCGCCATCTCAGCCGCGGTTAAGGGGCCTTTACTTGTAATCTTAGAAATGTTGTTTAGTAAGGCTCCGCCACCTAAAGACACATTTTTGCCAACCAAAAAAGGGAAAAACATCCAAGGCAAGACGGTTGCCCCAGTTTTCCCTGATTTATAGTCCGCCATATGTTCTGGAAGGATCAGTCGTTCTTTACCTAAAATGGTGTCTGTGGCGAGTTCGCCAGCTTCATATCCACCGAAAAAACCCGCAATAGATGAAACTGTGGGAATAGCTACTTTTAAGGCTACCGCTGCTGGACCTGCGGGAGGTATGGGCTGTTGCAAGGCAAATCCAGCCTTACCTGCGGCAAGCGCTCCACTAAAGCCGCCAAACTCTGGAAGTGCTTGGCGAAGAAATCCTTTTGTAAAAGTGCCATCTTCTGGCGGACGACCTTCTTCATCTACGGCAAAAAGCTTTAAGATCTGAGAATTTGACAGTTTTCGTTCATTAGGTGCCATTTCTGACAAAGAACGCATACTACCATCCGGCATCGCTAAAGGCTTAGTTTGTGTATTAAACCAGCCTGCCGTCCCATCCCGTAAACCTTGATACGAAAACAAATCCGGATAATCTATTTGTAGGGTACGACTAACTGTGTCAGCTAACTGCTGGCTAGGCTCTCGGCCCTCTTCTGCAAAAAGACGGGCGTACTCATCTATTTGAGGCTGAGTTAATGTAACTGGTCTTACGTTTACTTCTTCTGCCATTACTTAGAAATTCCTTTGACCTTGAACATCTTGCATGATTTGATTCATAACAGATTGATCTAATCCACCACCACTAGCATCAACACTCTCTAACAAGCTTAACAGTCGGTCAATCTCAAAGTTTTTACGAATGACTTCACTTTGTAAAGTTGCGTCATCTATGCCTGCCGCCAGCGCTTGGTCATTTCTTGTTTTCTGCTGAACAACGATTTGTTTAAGAACAACCAGTTTATTAGCTTCTGATACAGGGTTACGGAAGAAAGCGTCTGGATCGGGGAACAGTCGTTCTACTCGTGCTAAATCATATACCGCCATTCTTGGAGACACAGATAGGGCGGAGCTACCTAGAATTTTGAGAGCCCGAATAAATTGACGGTTATCTTGCGTATCTTGGAATAGATTTCTAATGGTATCGGACGGAACAGTACCCGCAACAACACCATCAATAAGAGCACTAAAGTTTGCCCAAGGGCCTGTGGCGTTTCTGGCCGCTAACAAAGCGTTTCTAACCATGGTCTGATCCGTAGATGGCGCAATGCTTCCATCTGGGCGAGTAAGTGCCGTGGTCATCGCATCGTCAGCCGCGCCTAAACGATCACGAGCTTCTTGACGGATGGATTCTCTACGATAGATGTCGTAAGAAATTGTGTCAGACAATGGGAACGATGCGCCCGGACCTTGAGGCATTTGTTCCGTTGCCCCGCTAGCCGTGGTATATGTTTGACCACCGTCATAACTTGTAACCACACCAGTGCCGGGGATAAGGAAAGCTTTCGGTTTTGGTCTAGCTTCTGTGCCCAGATTGACTACGTTTACCGTGCCCGGATTAGCCGCGTTGTCTGCGTTAGCTTGTTTAATAGCCTTCATACCGGCTTCAGTATTAGCGTTCACAATCGTTTCTGTGCCATCGTTACGAGTGATTTTAACACCCTTAAAGGTAGGAGGCTTGGGCTTACCAAAAATAGGTTCAGCTTTTTTGGTCTGTTCATTAAACAGCACTAACTGATTATCAATCACTTTAAGAATAGGGTCTGTTTTACCTTCAGCGACAACTTCTTTAGTCGTGACATCCGTAACCGTTTGACCTTTACTTGTAGTAACCAAACCACCCAAAATTTGAGTTTGCAATACTTTAGGCAATTTATTGAAAACGCTTTCAGGGATGTTTTTAATCATCCTTTCATCTGACTGAGCACCTAGAAGCACTTTGCGTTGATCGTCCTCTGATAACCCGTTGTATATCGCTCTTGGGATACCTTTGACCGCCTCCGCGTCTGTTCCCAATATTATTTTTTGATCATCCGAAGAAAGTTGTGTGAAAATACTAGCGGGAACCCCGTTTACACTTGGGTTTCCAAACAAGATTAAATCTTTACCCTTCTGATCAAGTTTATTAAATGTCTCTATGGGTATTCCGTTTATGGTTTGAGTGTTTACACCTTTACCCAAAATCTTACCGGTCTTTTTGTTCATTATTATTGAATTTGGTGATACGTTGACAGTCGAGCCCGCGCCCTCTGCGATTGTGTCTCCTTTTGAGTTAACCAGAATGTCATCTGGGCCAAGGGTAGTTGTTTTCGCATCAAGCTCCATTTGTTTCTGACGGAATTTAGATCTTGCAGCAGCCTCTGCCGTGCGTGTCTCTTCCGCAGACTTTAATGCGGCTAAATCTAGAGCTCTCTCTTCTTGGTCCATCGCCCTTTCGGCTTCTTTTTGTGCTTGAGCACGTGCGCCAATAGTTTGAGGCAGTTGCGTGGTCCGTGCCGCCATAGCCAAGCGCTCTGCTGCGCTCATACCGGGTGTCTCCCCCTGCATTGGAGCGGCAAAAGCAAGCGCCGTATTAGCTACGTCAAACAGCATTTGAGCCTTAGTCAAATTTCTTTGTTCTTCTAAATCTTTGGCTCTTTTATCGGCTCCACCCAAAAGAGAAGCATATGTGCCTCTAGTCTCATCGAATATTTCTTTTAATGGACGAACTGTTGGAGCGCTTTGAGCCGCGGCTAACTGACTTTTTAAATTAGCTACATCAATCTGTTGGCGCAAAGCTTGAGAGTCAGCAGGAGTCATCCCTACTCTAGGTCCTAGATAAGGCACCAAACCTGCGTTTTGAAATTTCAGGACTGGCTGGTTGTCTCCGCGGCGGACCAGCCCGCCTTCCTTAAAATTTACGGGTGGTGGTCCCCCCATACCACCAGTAGGCTGCGGGGGTTCGACAGTGGACATAATCCCCTGCGCCATAGCGCCCTGTACAGGCTCCATCATCTGTTGTTGCGCCAAGCCGCCAATGCCTTGGTCTACTGCGCCCATGACCATAGCGGGCTGCACCAACGTCAGGACCGACTCAGGTGTTTGTCTGGCGTCTTCTTCGCCAACCACACTAGCGAGTTCCTCATAGCGCTCTTCAACTGTCGCTTCGTCACCACGTATGGTGTTCATAACCGTTTCAAAGTCTTCGGCTTGGTCGAGATTTGTGATCTCCTGCTCTGCCGCAGCCAAAGCGCTCTCAAGCAATTGCGGGTCTATGGCCTGTCCGCCCTCCATAGGGGGTGGAGCCGCAGGCATGGCAGGTGGGGCCGACATTTCTGGCGGCATCATGCCTGCGATACCGCCCTCTGCATACTTCTTGGCAGCAACAGGGTCCATCTTCATCTGCACTTCTTCCGGCAGCATTGAAAAGCCCTTGTACTCGTTAGGCACGGCTTGACCACCCTTGGCAAACATCTGTCTGGCTAATACGCTTCTGTTCATTAGAATAACCCCGCTGTTTTAGCGCCTGCTGCCGCTGATAATCCTGCAATACCCAGACCCAAATAGGTCTGAGCCGGTGATACATTAGGTGCAGTAGCCGAAGTGAGAGTCTGCTGTGACGTTGGAGCACCTTTATAAATGTCTGACAAGAAGCCATAACGCTGATACGGCTCATACAACTGCGTTAAATCACTCAGCCTCTGTGCTTCAAGCTCTGCCTGCTGTTGCGCCTGCTGCTGTTTACCCAAATTAAACTGTGTTTCTATGTCTTGCAGTGTTTGCTGTTGCGCCTGCTGACCTAGCGCCGCCTGTTGGAGACCAACCTTTCCTAATGCTTCTGCTTGTGCCGCCTGCGCCTGTTGCGCTTGTAAAAAGTTCTGTGCCTGCGCCTGCGCCAAGGCGGCTGCACGGTTACGTCCTATTTCTGCCTGTTGTATCGCGGCCCGTGATCCGCCAAATGCAGATGGACCTCCGGGTTGACCCACCGCACCAAGCCCTGCCTGTGCGGCTTGTATATCAAAGGACCTGTCGATTTCAGCTTGTATGGCATCTTGGTAAGGGTTCATAAACTGCGTAATGCCAGACGGGTCTAACGTGGTTTTTGCTTCACCCAACGCGGTTCCTGCGTCAGTTAAATACTGTTCAAAACCACCAATACCGCCTGAAGCGGGGTCCGCCGCAGCGATTGCCTGTGTCTGCAAGCCAGACATTTCAGCAATTTGTTGAATTGGAACAGTAATCGGCTGGTCAGCTAATTTTTTTGCAGACTCAAGAAGACCAATTTTATAGGCGGCAATTTTTGGATCTTCTTTGACTATTTGTATTTCGGTATTTGTAGCCATTATGCCATCGCCTTCCCTTTAGCCTCAAGACCGCGCATCATGTCGTACATTCGACTAATACCTTTATTGTTATCGCCGTCACCCAAGCCTTTGACCGCGTTTGTAGTCATTACAAACTCACCGGGCATTAACATAGCTTTTACGCTGTCTTTGCCGGGTGTACCCTCATCTGGCATGATACCACCTACACGTCGTGGGAATATCTCACCGCCGTCCGCTACAGGAAGTATAGAAGCCTGTTTTGGAAAAATTGTTGGAACAACATACTGACCTTGAGACAACGTGGGAGTATATCCTCCCACATCATATTTAGCCTTGTTTGCCATATATTCGTCGTAGGCTGAAGGTCCGAGGGCCGCTAACCGCTCTTCGTCGCTCATCTCATCTAGTTCTTGCGGTGTAAATCCGCCAGCTAAATAAGTAGCCCCACCGGCCAAGGCCAAAGATGGTCCGTATGTGCGGAGTAAGCCGGGAGTTAATTCAGATGTGGCCATTTCAAGGGCTTTGTCATATGATAATTTTCCTCCAGACTCTTTGATATAATCAAGAGCTAACTTATTTTTTTGAGTAAAAGTTGGATCGCTCCCAGTCAAAAAGTCCATCGCCTTACCGCCGTAGTCCATAGCGGTTTCTCCAGCGCTTTGTAACTGTTCCAAAATTGTAGGAGGCGGTGTAGGCTGTACGCCTGATATTTGACCAGATCCAAAGAAAGCTTGATCAGCAGGATTTGGAGATTGAAAAGGACTTGATGCAGTAATCGGAGCGGACGCGGCACTATCCACACCTCCCGTTAAAGCTTCAAGTATTTTTGGGTCTCTTACAAACTCATCAGACCCCGGCGGAACCGTTTGAAGAGTTGTTCCGGCATCAGTCGCGGTGGCACCTGCACCCTGTGCATACTGTCCTTGAAAGTCTGTTGCATCTGCCACGACACTATCAGGAGTGACGCCTTCTTTAACACTAGCTAAAGTGTCTGACGGTGATGGGGCAGTTAAAGCTTGATCAGACAAAACTTTTTCATACCCGGACTGACCAAACTGACCCGTAGCAAGCTGTTTACCGGCTGTTTGTAAATTAGACAACTTAGCTGCATCCTGAATGCCTTTCATAGCGCCCTGTCCAAAAGTCCCTGTCCCGGCTTTCGTCGCCTGCAACCCGCCACCAATAGCAGCAGTTGCGCCGCCGATAGCGCCACCAATCAAAGCATTTTTGAAGGCGTCCTTTAGGTTACCACCCTGAACGAGTGTACCAATACCTGCTCCAAGAGCACCTGAGTAAATTGCACCGAGGCCGGGGAAAGCTATATTTAAAGCAAAAGGTATAATTACCGGAGCGGCTTTCTTAATTACCTTGGTCACGCCTTTGAGAGCTTTGCTTACACCTTTAACAACCTTTGATGCAGCTTTTGTAACACCTTTAAATACCTTTTTTACCGCTTTAAAAGGATTGAAGAACTCAGGCATACCTGTTTCAGGGTTAATAGAGTTTACACCAGAACCAACCACATACCGCTCCGGGTCCTCTACACCAAGCTCACGCAGATGACTAAATATAGAGTCTCGTAGCCTTGGGTTATCGTCAATTAGGGCTTTTGGAACAACCAACTCACCTGTTTCAACGTGAGCGACCGTGTCATCACCAAAACGACCGTAAGATGCCATTCGTTTAGCAATAGGTTCAAACGTGGCAATACCAGAAGATCCAAACTCCTGCACCGCTTCTTCGCGCTCTAGAGCCTCAATCTCGTGGTCTTCCATGTAAAAATCGGCGATACCGCCCGCTGGAAACTCAAAAACTTCTGCTGTTGCCTGTGCCATTTATAAATTCCTTAATATAAGGTTCCTCGCAGTCTACCTTGTTTTTCAAATTCAGTCTACACTATGCAATGGCTATTGTTACAGTTCCGAGGGCCGTGGTCCCCACTACGCTTCCCGAATGCACCTCATTTTGCACTATAGTCTGTATAAAATTAGCTTCACCTATAAAAAAATCACCTACTTCTAATGTGTTAGCAGAGCCACTGCCGGGTATGCCTTGAAAGTTGATGTCCGCGGACCGCACTTCGTCGATCAACTGTTCCAAAGCCCGCGCTAATTGATTGACATACACCGGATCGTACTCTTGCGGTGCCGTCGGTATGATCGGACGTAATACCTTTTTTGTCATCGCCTACCATCCGGCCTCGCATCAAGTCTAGACGCCCCTAATCTCCAGTTTACGCCCGTGTCGGTATTCTCAACTCTGACCGACATCTGTCTACCACGAGCTCTTAGGTCAATCTTTTCCGTAAACTGTTCTACTGGAGCGGTAGCTGTTCTTACCGCAGAGCCAGAAGGGGACTCTGTAAAATTGTTACCGCTAAAATCCCGGCTTTTTACAGTAAATAGAGCAGATGGACTACCTGTGCTTGACCCACTAAAACTAAGATCCGGCAGTATACGGTTGACCAGCATGAACTGTTGACCATCACCTATGTCGAAGTCTGAGGACTCAATAAACGCGTTGATAGCGACGGCGCTACCCGTGCTAAAATCATCTAATCCATCTTCATGGTTGTACAAGTAAAAGTCTGCACCGGTAGCTTGCGGGAAACTACGTAGACCTGATGCCCTGTCATTCCATGCGGTGCGAACTAAAGTGCCGTAGTACCATATCTGCTGACCATAATTGTACACAACATACCGATCTATCTCTGTCGCACCGGAAGACACATAGAACCACCAAATCTCAGTCTGGCTGCCTATAGACCCCGCATGGAACTTGAACGATTGTTGGTTATTCATGTCATTAAACACGTAGTCTCTGACACTGCAAGGTATGGTTTGTATACGTCCGTCGTATGCGTAAAAGTTTTCTTGTCCCATCCAGAAGACAATGTCGTTTACGGCGATAGCTGTATTTGGTCCGGCTATACGTATGTTGTCACCAAGAAGTGATATGCCGAAGGTAAACGGTGCGCCGATAAACTGCATGGAATATAAGGACTGGTCTGTATACACCAGTATCTGACGGCTGGTCTGCACCGCTGTGATAATCTCGCTACCTTTGGACAATCGTAAATCACCCGCTGTATTGGTTGCCGTGGGTGTAAAATCTGTTAACGACTCCTGACTACCAAATCTAATCAACAACGGGTCAAGTATGCCACTGCCAACCGGATTAGTGCCGAAGAAAATAATGTGCCTGTCCACATCGGAGACCAACAATTTACGAACCACTATGGGGACATCACTTGCACCAGTTAAACTGTCTAAGCGCACCGCTCTCGTGCTCGTTCCGTTGGTTGCATCCCAGTAAAAGACCGATCCATCAGATATGTTAAACAGCAAATCCTCACCGAAGTTATCTACTGAGAACAGACGTAGCGTTTGACCTGATAATGACCCCGCCGCAGAACCCCAAGTAAAACGACCCCATGTACCAGCGCCCCAACCAGAACCAAGGACCGTGGTGTTTAGCCCAACATTGACTTGAAACGCTGCGGTGCCGGACGAACCACCGCCAGCGGTGCTACCTGAAGTAGCCGACCCGGCAGTGGTAATTGTAAAAGTTGTGGTGCTAGGAACAGAAGTTATTGTGTGTTCAATGTTTAGCTGTGCGGCTGTTATACCATCAGTGGTTGTAAGACTAGCTAATGTGACAAAATCCCCCACTATCGCACCATGTGCAGCTTGTGTCGTGACCGTAACAACGCCGCTGCCTGCGCCACCTGTGGTATTTACTGGGTTTGTACCAAGACTGACAGTGGATCTAATGGGCGTGATATCGTTAAACGTACCTGCATTTTCTAAGAACACCTTCTTTTCGGTGCCTATAAACAAAAGGTTTTGTGAGTCTAAAGTGACAAAATCAAATATCTTACGAGGTGTGCCTGTAACTTGCGTATTAGATACACGAGTCCAGCCACCTATACGCTCTGCGTATCCAGCCCTAAAACGTATCTTATCTCCGTTAAACCAGCCACCTTCATTAGAGTAATTTGTACCCTCTCTGTTGATTCCCGGTTTGAATTGCAGCTTGCTTAGAGGCATATGACATCTCTATTATTTAATTATGCGGTCCTTATTACTGACATAAAGGTTGGTCTTGCGGTGTTCAGATTACTTGTGACTGAGGTTTGAAACATGCCTGCCCCCGTCGAATCTATTGTCCAAGTATCACTTCCTGTCATTTCACAGATTGCCGTAAGTCTTATTTTCGTTGTTGCATTTGTTGCCTTATAAATAAAAGAACCTGTCAAAGTCATACTTTGACCACTATCTTGGTCACTATTACGCATAGTTTCGCTGTTAACTTTATGTCCAGCAAAAGTAGAGCCATCTGTCGCTATCTCAATACCAGCCATTCCAGCAATTAAATCACCACTTGTATTTCCAAGAGAGGCTGAACGTAGCGCACAAGAAAAACTAATGAGATAAACACCGTCACTGCTACCAAGCAGATAAGCATCATTTGAACTATCAAAGTTACTTAAGGTGTCATAGACAAGAGTGCCGCTACCACCAAAATCAACAACTGTGCTGGTTGTGTCTGCTATGCTAGTTACGTTGCTTGTTAAGTTGACTTCAAAGTGTTCAGCACTAGCGGGAATACCGCCACCAACAAATGCCGCTAGTTCTGCTGCTCTACTCATGCTAAGTCTCCTATAAACATGGTGTAGGCGTTAACATCATCTACAGCAACTGACCCACCACTAGCTACTTGATGAAAAATTATTATTGCTTGTCCGCTTGTCCAAACGCCATTTGTAGCAGAAGTTCTTGAATTTCCAGTTGACCCTTCGTTGCCACCTCCGCCACCGTTTCCAATAAAATTTGCAGAACTAAAACTTGTGGTAAAGTTGTAGTCTTTTGTACCAGTTCCATCATCATTTATTGAGGTTATGTTGAAACTATCTGTTATTGAATCTGCACTATGGTTTGCGTCTCCCCACGCTTTTATTGTACCCTCTGCAACAGTAGACGTAGCCACGCTGTTATTACCGCTGGCATCCTTTAGGGTGTTTACTCTAAGTTCGCTTGCCATTACGCTAAGTCTCCTCCAAACGCTACGGAAGCGTACTTTTGTTCGTCAATAGTTGAACCTATTTGATGAGATATGCGCCTCGTAGATGTTGTAGGTGCTGACTCATTACCATTGCTTGAAATTCTATCAAAACCAATATGACCACCTGCTGCGCCATTAGCCGTATAACCACCTGTGCCTAAAGCAAGATAATTAGTGGCGTTATCGTAATTATTGGTATGAGTTAATGTATGGTCAGCATTTGCATTATCTGTAATGCTGCTGTGATTAAGACTGTCTCTTACAGATGGAGTTGTTGTACCATCATATGTAACAAATCCTTTAATCAACCCTTGTTCAAGAGACTGTGTAGCAGTAGCACCAACAGTAACAGTGACGGTTTTAGCCGTCGTATTACCTGTCAGATTATCTACTTTAAGAATACTAGCCATTATGCGAGGTCTCCGTGTACAGCAGTAAAGTTTGCCTCTTGGTCTTCCAATGTTCCATTTGTAAAAAGACAAGCGTGATATCTTTGTTGTGTAGTCGTAGGGTCTTCGCCATCAGGAGTGTTTCCTCTACAATAAGAAGTTGTAGTTCCTGACCTTGAAAATCCTCCATAAATATAATTTGCATCATCTAAAGCAGAGGTGACTGTAAGAGTGTGGTCTCCTGTTCCGTTATCCGTAAAAGAACTATAATTTAAACTTTTGACGATTGCAGATGCAGAAAAGTTTGCATATGCCTTCGCCGCACTTTGTTTAGTCAGCGTAGCCGGACCAGTGCCAGCTTTATCTGCAATAGTATCTACATTCAATACACTGGTCATACGATACTCCAATAACCGTTAACAGTAACGGTAGCAGACTGCGTTATAGGACCAGCCGACATGCCATTCTCATCGCTGTCAATCGTAATATCTGCGCTGATGGTCTGCCCATTCAAGCGAATGATGCTGTTATTGCCCTTAAACGGATAGCGTGTGTCACTTTCTGTCTTAGTGTAACTGCTTGATATAGCAAAGGTGTCATACACCACCATCTCAACAATGTCGTTCAGGCTGGCGGCTGTAACTAATACAACACTTGTACCTGTTGTGGCTGCATAGTCAGTCCCCGGCTTGAGAAGCACACCGTTTTGATACACGTCCATATACAGGCTATCCGTGTATTTTAGTGTCTTCGCATCGCCATCACTGCCACTGAATGTCGTTTGACTAGCTGTGGCTTGATACACGAAGCGGTTGCGAACACCAAACTCTGGAGATTTTCCTATGTATGGCATTATGCTAGATCTCCAAATGTAAGTGTATTTGTATTAGCAGAATCTCTAAGTGCGTTATTTTCTAGGTCTACTCTGTTTACTGCTGAAGTGCTATTACTTCCTGTTGTATATTCAGTGCAGTCAGCATTTGTTAATTCTGCTTGCTTCATACAAGAATTAGCATAATTTGCGTTACTCATGTTACTAGTGAAATTTCCGCTATGATTTCCTGTGCCATTATCAGATACAGTTGAGATACCAAAACTATCTACTATTGCAGGAGTATCGTGATTAAACTTGAACCAAGACTTACACAGTCCTTGCTGAACGGAAGTAGTTACAGCACCGCCCTCAGACGCAACAGTAATCTGTTCGCTTGCATCTATTGTCAAAAAGGTAGCGTTAGCAGCATTAGTAATATTCTCTATGCCGCCACTACCTACTTTGGTCAGTGCCATAACTTATCTCCTTACGCGTAAGGGCTGTCACCCAACACAGATGTATCCCAAGCTGCTTTTAACTTTGCAATGGTATCTGCATTGTCAATGGCTGAAGCGGCTGGTGCATCACGCAAAGCCTTCTTCTTATTGACAGAGTTGGTTTTTGCAGTTGCATCATCAGCTTCAAGAGCTTTCATGTACACAACATCCTCTGCATCAAGCAGTGGCTGACGTACTTCACGAATTTTGTCCTTAAATATCTTTTTTGCTTCGGCCAAATCCTCAGAGATGACTTTACCACTCAAAGTCCATGCGCCTCTGAAATGACGGTCTGATGGAACGGTAGCGGTTGAAGCATCAATCTGATTACCGTCCTTATCTACGATATATGTTGTTGGTGCCATGAGGTTTCTCCTATGCGGCTACGGTTTCATCGGTGGCTAGCTCTTCACTAATCTTCCAAGCGTTGCGCCACTCTCTTGTCGCTGGAAGCTGTTCCTTGCGGCATATTACCAGTTTTGGTTTGTTTCCGCTATCCCACTCACGCCAAACGTGCTGCGGTACATCCTTTTGTATCAGGTACTCGATTGCTTGCTCTTCTGTCATTGCCTCAACAGGCTCTGTGTTATGGAGCAAATATCCTCTTGTGTGCTTCTTAAAGTCGGGCTGTGCCTCATCTTTAGCTAACTCCCAATATACCTGCACTGGTGGCAGGATACCGCCCTGTAGCGCACACGCCATCCAATTCGGATCGGGGACCAGCACTTTGGCGCACTCATCAACGCTGTCTTCGTAGACTACACGATAGTCTGACTGATAAC